>Ga0116229_10006862_pt1 | contig 18226 bp, 10 predicted proteins | sample S1TSphgellanicum_3_FD_87313 | JGI IMG/M metagenome (GOLD analysis project Ga0116229, IMG submission 87313) | Host-associated microbial communities from peat moss isolated from Minnesota, USA - S1T2_Fc - Sphagnum magellanicum MG | ecosystem: Host-associated > Plants > Peat moss > Unclassified... | reverse complement strand
ATTAGGACTAGGAGCCGCAGGTGCAGCCGCAGGTGCAATTGCACCACTTCTTTTGATCGGTTCGTTAGCCATCGCAGGATTAGGTGCAGCACTTTGGGTAGTCGGTAAAGCAATTCAAGCGGTCGGGCCCGGAATCGGAATGCTAGCTGATGGTCTTACAAAAATGGGATCGGTTAAAGCTGATAATATTCTTGGTGTTGCAGGTGCAATCGGAATTCTTACGGGTTCCTTAACAGCATTTGCGGCAGCTAGTATTGCAAGCTATGCATCGGGTAAAGGTATTGATACACTAAACGACATTGTTAGTGCAGTCAACAAATTAGATTTAGCGAAAGTTACAGCTTTGAACAATATTGGTAATATTTCATTACCAAGAGCATCTGCACCAGCCTCACAAAATAATTTAACAACGCCAAAGGCATCTACACTCAACAGTCCGTCGCAGGTTTCAGCGAAGGGCGGTGAAGAAAATAAACCCGAATCTCAGGTTAAAGAACCGTCAAAACCAACCGGTTCCGGGATAGAGAAGCCAGCCGCCGGTTCGGACATAAATAATATGTTAGGCTATCAAACTTCTTTATTAGAACAATTGGTGCAGAGTACTAACAGTCTGGTATCTGTAAACAAAGATATCCTTAAATATACAAGAGTACACTCATAATGACCTGGAAAAAGTTTTTTCGTCCCGTTAATTCGGTCTTACCCGTTGCTCAAAGAGCAGTCGACAGTACATCTGCTTATGCTTCCACATCGAAGTATAGTAACTGGCTTCCTGAAGTCTACTCCGGTCCTCCCGATCGTTTACAGAGATATTCTGTTTACGATCAAATGAATTATGACCACGAAATTAGTGCAGCACTAGACACTCTTGCAGACTTTGGTACAGAACCAGATGAAGTTACAAAGCTTCCTCTAGTTTTGCAATTTAACGATGAGCCTACTCCATCTGAAGTACAAATCTTAGAGAAGACATTGGGTCAATGGTGCAGATTGAACAAAATCAATAAGCGTCTTTGGAGAATGTTTCGCTCTGTACTAGTCTATGGAGATCAATTTTTTATTCGTGATCCAGAAACATTTAAACTTTATTGGGTTGATCCGGCTAAGGTTGAAAAAGTTATCGTAAATGAAAGCGATGGCAAGAAGATAGAAAGTTACTTCATTAAGGATATCGACCTTAATATGAAGAGTTTAGTTGCAACCAATCAACTTAATAAGCAATCAAATGAAGCTTTTGGTGCTAATAGTATTGTTTTCTCTCCGCCTATGCAAGGTAATATGAATTATGTTTCCGGCGGATACGGTGGTGCCGGTACCGCAAATTATCAGGATGGTGGTGCAGTTGCAGTTGACGCAGAGCATATCGTTCAGATGTCACTAACTGATGGTATGAGTCAATCTTGGCCCTTTGGATTAAGTATCCTAGAGCAGATTTATAAGGTTTACAAACAGAAAGAATTATTAGAGGATGCGATTTTAATTTATCGTGTCCACCGTGCTCCAGAGCGTCGTGTTTTCTTCATCGACGTCGGTACAATGCCGCCTAACAAGGCCCAGCAGTATCTGGAGCGAGTTCGTTATGAAGTGCAGCAAAAACGTATTCCAAGTAGAACTGGTGGCGGCGCTAATGTGGTTGACTCAACCTATAATCCTATGTCTATTTTGGAAGACTATTTCTTCGCTGTTACAAGTGAAGGTCGCGGATCTAAGGTCGAAGTTTTGCCAGGCGGTGAAAATCTTGGCGACATTGACGACTTGCGTTATTTCAATAACAAAATGCTTCGTGCCCTTGGTGTTCCGAGTTCGTATTTGCCAACAGGTCCGGAAGATGGAACAGCAGCAGTCAACGACGGTAGAGTCGGTACAGCTTTTATTCAAGAATTTAGATTTGCAAAGGTTGTAACTCGTTACCAAGAACAGGTAATTGAACCCCTTGATCTAGAATTTAAGTTATTCTTAAAGCATCGAGGTGTTACAATTGATAACAGTTTGTTTGAAATTAAATTTACACCAGCACAGTCATTCTCTGAATATCGTCAGCTAGAACTTGATTCTGCGCGCATCAATACTTTCACGGCATTGCTTGATGTTCCATTCATCTCGAAGAGATTTATTCTAGAAACATATCTAGGCTGGACACAAGAGCAATTGACAAAAAATGAGCGTATGTGGAAAGAAGAAAAGAGTAGACTTACTAAGACATTCGCACCAGAACCGGCTGTTGGCGGAGGATCCGCAGCAAGTGGACTTTCTGATGTTGGTATTACAAGTTCGGGAATTGACGATATGGGCGGGGACGAAGATACTGATATTCTTGACGGAGAAGGTCCAGATGCGGGTGCTACCGATGCCGAAGTAGATAACTTTGGTCAATAAGATAAATATATATTATGAAAGCACGTGACCTTCTTGTAGAATTTTATGATCCCCAGGACGACGAACTGGGAAAGGCAAAAATGGACGATACTCGCCGTCCACGCCTAACCTTGCATCATTTACAGAAATTAAGAAAGTCCAGAGATGCCGAGAAGTATGAAAAAGCTCAGCATCTTAATTTCCTACCCGATATGTACGGTGCAGCACCTGAGAGTGACGCCAGCGCCATGGGTGGAGGCCTACCGGGCCTATAAAGTAGTTTTTTATCTCCGTGCAATCGGGGCTAAATAAACTTACCGGCATACAATCTCAAAAACTGGCTCTTTTACGGCCATATCTACGTACTAATCTCTTATCTCTGTTAAATACCTTAGAATACCAGTTTTGCTGGGAATTTTGAATTTAACAAACCAAGGAGAGATTGGGCATGTCACAACAAAAAAAGCTTGAAAAGGTATTGGATCTTCTGCTATCAGAAGACTCCGACCGTGCAGCTGAATTACTCCATCAGATCATCGTTGAAAAGGCTCGTGTAATCTATGAAAATATCGTTGAGGAAGAAGACGATATGGAAGAAGATAAAGACGAAGTTAAAGAAGGCGAAGAAGTCGGCGGCGAGCCAAATAAAGACTTCACAGATGAAATCGCTTCGGACGAAGAAGAAATTGATGGCGACGAACAGAATGACGGCGAAGCCGGTGGTGAAGAAGGCGGCGAAGGTGCCGAATTTGGAGCCGACGAAGATGGCGACGACGAGGATGAAGAAGGCGGTATGGGCGAAGGTTCTACAGAAGAGCGCGTAGAAGACCTCGAAACACAACTTGCTGAGCTACGTGCAGAATTTGATGCACTAATGGGCGAAGAAATGCAAGAACCACAGCACGCTGACTTAGCCGGTATGGATCCAGATGTGGAGCCAGTTGGTGATGAAATGGGCGATGATGAAATGGGCGGAATGCCAGACTTCGGCGGCGCAGGCGAAGAAAAGGTAGTCGGCGAAGTCGTTGCAACTATGTTTGAAAAAGCTAAGAAAGCAAAGCTTGAAAAAGCTAAGGAAGCCAAGAAGGGCGAACTTAAGACTAAGGGCGAAAAGAAGATGGATGAAGAAACCAAGTTCTTAAACAAGGTTGCTGATACTGGTCAAAAGGGAACAGCAAAGTTAGTAGGAACAGGTAAGAACACTCCGCTCGGCGCTGAACAAGATAAGTCACCTTATACAAGCATTCCTCCACGCAAGGACTACGGCGGAAAGCCGGTTAATATCGGCGGCAATGGCGGCACAGGCGGCGAGTACGGTAAGTGGAATGGAGACTCTGCAAAAGACGACACCCCTTCTGATAACGTAAATGTTCAACCTAAGAAGAATAGCGTCAAGGCCGATACTACTGCAAAGTGGACTGGCGGTAAGGCTGCAGGTGAAGGTTTTAACAAGTCACCACTAAGCAAGAAGCCTTCTTAAGGATAAATGATGGCAATGGCAAATAAACTCTACGAATATCTATCTTTTGATAAGGCACATTGTACCTTATTCGAGGAAGATAATAAGAGAACAGGCGGGAAAGATCTCTGTATGAAGGGGATCTTTATCCAGGGCGACGTTCGTAATCAAAATCAACGTGTTTATCCTGTTCGCGAAATTGCGAGAGCCGTTAATTCTATCACCGAAAAGTTAAGTGGCGGTCAATCAGTTATGGGAGAGCTCGACCATCCGGAAGAGCTTTCGATTAACCTCGATCGCGTAAGTCACCTAATCACAGAAATGTGGATGGAAGGTGCAGACGGATACGGTAAGTTGAAGATTGTCCCAACTCCGATGGGAAGCATTGTAAAGACATTGTTACAGTCGGGCGCAAAGTTGGGTGTCTCATCCCGTGGTTCCGGTAATGTAAATGACGACGGTACAGTTTCAGATTTTGAAATTATTACTGTCGATATTGTTGCACAACCAAGTGCGCCAAATGCATTTCCGAGAACTATTTACGAAAGTCTTTATAATATGAAGGGTGGCTCAATCATAGTGGAAACCGCAAGGGAAGCACTAACAGAAGCAGCCGCACAGAAACAATTGTATAAAGATCTTCAAAGATTTATTCAAGAGTTAAAAATTTAAGGGGAACTCAAGATGGCAAAGAAACTTGATGAGATCTTGAGCGAAAGCGTTGGACTATCCGAAGATGTCCGTAGCCAAATTATGGGGCTATGGGAATCTAAAATCTCTGAAGCACGTGAAGAAGTTGCTGCAACACTCCGCGAGGAATTTGCACGTAAGTTTGAACACGACAAGGGTGTTTTAGTTGAATCAATGGACCGTTTCTTAACGGACAAAGTTCGCGTCGAACTCGAAGAATTCGCCGATGACAAGAGAAAACTTGTCGCAGAACGAGTAGCTTACAAGAGCAAGCTTGTTGAACACACTGGAATGTTAAACACATTTATTACAGAAGCTGTAGCAAAAGAAATGAAAGAGTTTCACTCTGAAAAGAAGCTAATGAAGGAAAACTTCAGTAAGCTTGAGAATTTCCTATTGAAGCAACTTGCCGAAGAAATTCGCGAGTTTCGACAAGACAAGAAGTCCTTAGTTGAACAGAAAGTCAAGATGGTTACCGAAGGTAAGCAAAAGCTACAAGAAACAAAATCGCAGTTTATCAAGCGTGCCGCAACAATTATCGAGTCGAATATTGAAAAGACTCTACGTGCAGAAATTGGTCAGTTCAAGGAAGACATTCGTGTCGCCCGCGAAAATGACTTTGGACGTAAGATCTTTGAAAGCGTCGCAGCTGAATTTATGACGTCGTATCTAAATGAAGGTACAGAACTTAAGAAGCTACAGAAGATTGTTGAATCTAAGAATAAGCAACTTGCTACTCTTACCGAATCGGTTAAGAAGAATAAGAGCTTAATGGAAGGACTTGACGGTAAGCTAAAAGCAACCCAGGATCTTGTCGAAAGACAGCGTGTTATGAATGAACTACTCTCACCATTGTCGAAGGACAAGAAGGGTGTAATGAAGGAATTACTTGAATCGGTCCAGACTAAGAATTTGCAAGGTGCATACAACAAGTATCTACCAAGCGTTCTAAATGAAGCCGTTGAACGTAAACCTGTGTCTACCCAGACACAGTTGAATGAGGCAACATTGTCTGCCAAAACAGGTAACAGAGCGAAGGTCGCTCAAGAAGAATCATCCGAATCTTCGGAACTAAATCATATTTTGTCCTTAGCCGGAATTAGAAAGTAATTAGGAGAATTTTACAATGGCAACAAAGCTATTTGAATCAAACTGGGGCGCTACAAAAGAAGCCCTTTTAGAAGGTCTTTCGGGAACCCGTAGACAGTCAATGGATGTCGTGTTTGAAAACACTCGTCGTTACTTGGCTGAATCGGCAACCGCAGGCGCAACACAGGCAGGTAACATTGCCGTACTTAACAAGGTTATGCTACCGTTAATTCGACGTGTTATGCCTACCGTTATTGCGAACGAAATTATGGGTGTACAGCCGATGACAGGTCCGGTTGGTCAGATCCATACTCTACGTGTTCGTTATGCTAACACAGCAGCCGGTGTAACAGCTGGTACTGAAGCATTGGGTCCATTCGAAATTGCTAAGGCATATTCGGGTAACGAAAATCCAGCAGATCCTGCAGCAGCTTCGACAGCACGTCTTGAAGGTGTTCCGGGTAACAAGTTAAGCATCCAAATCTTGAAAGAGACTGTGGAAGCTAAGACTCGTAAGCTATCTGCACGTTGGACTTTTGAAGCAGCCCAAGATGCAAACGCAATTCACGGTATTGATATCGAAGCTGAAATTATGCAAGCACTTGCACAAGAAATTACTGTTGAAATCGACCAGGAAATGTTGTTCAAGTTGAGCAGCCTAGTTCCGGTTGCTCCAACAACCTTCAACCAAGCCGCTGTATCTGGTACAGCAACTTATGTTGGTGACGAAATGGCTGCTCTTGCAGTTATGATCAACCAACAAGCTAACTTGATTGCTGCACGTACACGTCGTGGTGCTGCTAACTGGTGCGTTGTTTCGCCAACCGCGTTGACAATTCTTCAGACAGCAACAACTTCTTCGTTCGCACGTACAACTGAAGGTACATTCGAGGCACCTACAAACACCAAGTTTGTTGGTACATTGAATAGCACAATGCGCGTATATGTCAACCAATATGCAAGCGATGGTGATCCAGTTCTTATCGGTTACAAGGGCCCTACAGAAACTGATGCCGCAGCTTACTATTGCCCATATATTCCATTGATGAGCGTTGGTCCAGTTATGGATCCACAAACATTCGAACCTGTCGTTTCGTTTATGACACGTTATGGATACTTGGAACTTACTAACACTGCAAACAGCTTCGGTAACGCTGCTGACTATTTGAGCAAGGTTGGTATCGACAGCGCCACATTGAAATTTTACTGATCCAACAATCAGTATTACGAAAGTAAGACTACAAAAAAGCTCCTTAATAGGAGCTTTTTTCTTGGCAGGATCATAATTAACAATTTCTGATAAATATAAGAAACGGGTAGGTAAACATATATGGCTCAAAGAATTATAGTACAGGATGGAATTGTTAATTATTCAACAAGTGATCCTACGCTCGATATAAATGTAAATATGAGTGGTCTACTTAATGTCACGAAAGAATTAACTGTTGGTGATAATGGTTCGGCCTCCGGTACAATTACAACTAATGGAACCCAAGACTTAATTATTTCGGCAGCAAATAATGTTAAGATTGCTCCGACTGGCTCTATACTTTTAAATAATGTTTCTTGGCCAGCCTCTACATCTGTTTCGCCAGGCTCATTTCTTGGTTCATCTGCAGTAAATACCTTAAATTACTATCCTTTTGTTATCGCATTTAACGGAAGTGATACATTAACTACTGCACAATTGATTGCAACATATCCTAATGCAGTTGTTGGCCAGTCGGTTGTCGGTCCATCAACAATTTATCAATGTGTTGGATCGGGACTATGGCGTCAGCTTTCTAGTGCTGCAGGATCAGTATCATCTGTTGATGTTTCGGGTGGTACCACTGGACTTTATACTACTGGCGGGCCTGTTACCTCTTCTGGTGTAATTACCTTAAATGGTACACTAAATATTGCGAACGGTGGTACTGGACAGACATCTGCGACACAGGCATTCAATGCGTTAGCACCAATGCAAAGCGGAAATAGTGGTAAATTTTTATACACCGATGGTACAAATACATCCTGGGTCTCCGCAGATAGCGGATCAGTATATCAACCCGTGCTGGTTGCAACATCTTCAAACATTTCCCTGTCGGGCAGTTCTCCAGTTATCGATGGAGTTACAGTTCCGGATAATTCACGGGTCCTAGTAGGAAATCAGACTACAACAAACGATAACGGTATTTACATTACTTCAGCTGGGCCCTGGGCACGTGCCTCGGATTGGGCTGCTGGATTAACTAAATATGCAGGAACTCAAATATTTTGTACTTCTGGTAATACATTTGCGCAATCTGTCTTTACGTTATCAGCAAACACTCAAACTGTTATCGTAGGATCCGGAATTTATTCTTTCTTACCGACTGTTAGTAACGGTCTTGGTGTAAATTATGCTCTCGATATTTCGAGAGGCGGTACTGGCTCGATAACAGCCTCGGCAGCTATTAATGCATTAGTTCCGAGTCAGTCCGGTAATAGTGGTGATATGTTATCGACTAACGGATCTACAGTATTATGGGCACCGGTTGTATCTTCATTCAATACAAGAACAGGACCGGTAATATTATCATCATCGGACGTTATAACGGCGCTGACCTATATACCGGTTAATAAGACCGGGGATACGATGTCTGGTTCGTTGACATTTCCAAATACATCCGGAGTTACAGTTACCGGGCTGCCGACACCATTAAATTCGTCTGATGCAGCGCCAAAGAGTTATGTTGATTCGGTTGCCACTGGACTCTATATTTTATCTTCGGTTGAGGCAGGAACAACTACAAATCTTGCAGCGATTTATTCAAATGGTTCTGCAGGTGTCGGCGCGACACTGACATCAGGTACATCATCGGCTCTGCCTTTAATTGACGGATATTCTGCGGTCGTCGGTGATCGCATACTCGTTAAGAATCAAGTCTCTTCTTTACAGAATGGTATCTACACGGTTACACAAACTACTGCTCCTTGGATATTAACTCGTTCTACAGATTATAATAATAGTATTCCAGAGCAAGTTATTTCTGGTACCTTTGTTTTTATTACAGTTGGATCTACACAGGCATCGACCGGGTGGGTGCAAACAGCCAGCGGCACCGGCCCAAATAAATCTATTGTAATTGGTAACGATTCAATAACATTTGGACAATTTTCTGGTGCAGGAACATACTTGGCCGGAACCGGATTAACACTAACAGGTAATACTTTTTCGTTAACCAACACAAGTTTGACGGTTAACGGTGTAAATATTTCCCTCGGATCTGCAGGTACCGTAACAGCAGACGCTGGGTCACTTACAGGCACAACATTAGCAGTAAACGTAGTAAATTCGACTTTAACTAGTGTAGGTGATTTAACGAATCTGACAGTTGCTGGGAATGTTAATTTAAGTTCAAATTTAATTAAATCGATACAGACGGGCATTTCTGCTGCAGGTACAAACCGATCATCTGCTACTCCACTAACGAAAGATATTAATGTTCTTTCCACAGTTTCTTCGGGTCAGGGTGTTTATCTACCCGCAGAAATTCCGGGGATGACAATTATTGTTATCAATTCGAGTTCTACGCCAGTAAATGTTTATCCGAACTCCGGATCTGCGGCAATTGATTCGGCAAGTGTTTCTTCACCATTTGTTCTTGCTGATAGTTCGAGAATTATGTTTATTTGTATCTCGAGTACACAATGGTATACATTGAACGCAACGTTTAGTTAAAAGCATAAGGATAAAATAGCTACCAAGTTAATTACCATAATTGTGATAAATAATAAAAACGCCTATCTGGGATCATATTATGGTAATTAAGGTTAGTACACTTCTCCAACACGATACCTCTGTGGTAGATGACCCATCACCACATCTTGGCGGCCCACTCGATACTAATAATTTTCCTATAGTTAATAACGGAAATCCAGTAACGATCACAGGCAACGCATATCCTACTAATACAGGTACATCTGGGCAAGTCCTGACAACTAATGGTTTTGGAACTTTATCCTGGTCAAATGCAGGAACACCAACATTGTCCGCGACATCAGTTGGTTTTGGTGATGCAAATAATTTACTCACAGGATCGGGAAACTTAACCTGGATTGATTCGACAGCTACTCTTATATTGCAATTACTCACAAGCGGTTCGGGGCCCTCGGGTGAAATCACATTAGATATAGATCCATTTACAAATGGATATGGAATGCATTTTACCGGCAGTAATCTTAGATTGACGTCCGGTAATGAAATTATACTAGATACACAAGATAGCATTATTTTTGTATCTGGTAATACATCCTATGGAGAAGTAACTGTCGGTAGTACCGGTAGTGGCTTTGCAATATCATCTCAGGGACCTCTTGATCTTACGATGATCAATGAGTTACAGATTAATAATAATGCCGGAACACTAGGTCAGGTATTAATGAGTCAGGGTGCCGGTTCTCCGCCTATATGGGGAAATTCTACCGGAACCGGAACTGTAACTTCGGTCGGACTTACAAGCTCTGCAGGAAGTATCGTAGTAAACGGTACAAGTCCAATAACTACTGCTGGGACATTTGATATTGATTTATCAGTCACTGGCGTAACTGCAGCATCTTATGGATCGGCTTCTGCAGTCGGCGCATTTACTGTAGATAATAAAGGAAGACTTACAGCAGCTTCAAGTATTCCTATTTCTATTGTCCCTTCACAGGCTGGTCTTTCTAATGTAGTCAATTCTTTACAAGTTATCAATGCGGGCGGGACACCCGCAATTCAGGAAAGTACGGGAGTACCATCCGGTGCAGCCACAATAGGCACTTTGTATATTGATAGATCAATAACAAATGGCAATAGCATTTATTTCTATAACGGTGCAATCTGGACTCCGTTAACTCAATTCTTAAAATTATATGCTGAAAATACTTCAACATTTATTACTCCGGTTGCTGCAGGAACAAATTCTATTGCATTAGGTGATGGTGCACAAACCTCTTCTGCTGCGGTTGATTCTCTTGCAATCGGTAATCAATCGCTTGCAAGAACACAAGGTGGCGTGGTGCAAGCGAGTGGTAGATTTGCAACATCCGGCGATGCGCAGACTGGCAGATATCTACTCCGATCAAATACTATTAATGCGTTTCCGACAGAACTTTTTATAGATGGAACTGCAGGATCTGTTAGATTGGTATTACCGGACGACTCGACTTGGACATATAAGGTAACCGTAACTGCACATAGAACAGATATACAAGATGGTCACGCAGGTTACACAGTTTCAGGTGTAATATATCGTAACTCTGGTGCAGCGACAACATCTCTTCAAGGAAATCCAAATAAGACGGTGTTAGCGGAATCAAATCCAGCTTGGGATATAAATATAGGGGCAGACTCTACCAATGGGTCTTTAAGTATAACCGTTACGGGCGAAACAGGAAAAACTATTAGGTGGTTGGCACTGGTTGAAACAGTCGAAGTAACAAATTAAGGAAAATAAGAAAAATGGATTTTAATTTTGATACGGGTACGATCTATAATGGTATTCAAACTATTGACCCAACACTTCTACCGCCATTAGGTGGACAGGCTAGCGTTTTAACTATCGCCGGTTCTGGTGCTGTGTTAATGCCCAATGGTCCGACTGGTAATCGTCCGACTCCAGCAGCCGCCGGTATGTTACGCTTCAACACAAACTTTACCGATATGGAATACTATGATGGTACAGAATGGGTTCAACTATCTACCGGTGGAGGTACTCTTACTTCTGTAACTACCACAACCGGAACTGGATTATCTGTATCTGGCACTAATTCACAGACAATTACAACTAGTGGAACATTTGCGCTAACACTTAGTCCTGAATTAGTAGGTTTATCTGCAATCTCCGGAACCGGCATTGTTACTAATATTGCTCCGGGTTCTTACGCCTCAAGGACAATTCAGGGAACTGTAAATGATATCGTTGTTACAAATGGCGATGGAGTTGCAGGAAATCCTACAATTGATTTAGCACCAGTTACACAAGGTTCGACTGGAACATTCTTAAAGTTTACTGTTGATGGATTTGGGCGTGTTACGAGCAATACTCCAGTAACAACTGCCGATATTACAACCTTAGTTGATTCGGTATATGTGAATGTTACCGGAGATTCAATGTCCGGTAACTTAACATTCACCGGTGGCGCCACAGTAACGGGATTACCAACTCCGGTAAATGGATCTGATGCAGTTCCTAAGAGTTACGCCGACTCATTGTTACAAGGTCTTTCATTCAAACAAACTGTCGCGGCCGCAACAACACCGGCATCTGGTAATATTGCACTAACCGGATTACAAGTAATTGACGGATATACTACAGTTGCTGGAGATCGTATCTTAGTTAAAGATCAAACAGATCAAACACAAAATGGTATTTATATTGCTGAGACAGGTGCTTGGACACGTTCACCGGACACAGCCACTGGTGCACAACTTGTTGGTGCCTATGTATTTGTAGACGGTGGAACAATCAACGCCGATACTTCCTGGGCACAGATCACACCTGCTCCGATTACAATTGGAACAAGTAATATTGTTTGGTCTCAATTCTCGGGTGCTGGAACATATACGGCAGGCACAGGCTTATCACTTACTGGTACACAATTCTCATTAGTTACTCCAGTAACAACAACAAACGGTGGTACAGGTACAAATTCTGCACCAACTCCGGGTGAAATACTTGTTGGTACATCATCGGGAACGTTTGCTCCTGTGTTGATTGGTAGTGGAACAGGTATTAATGTAGCAAGCAGTTCTGGTGCAATTACAATTAGCAACACTGGAGTAACCTCTTTAACTGGTACACCGAATCAGATTAACGTTTCGGCACTAACAGGTGATGTAGTGGTTAGCTTACCAGCTGGCGGAATTACAACATCCTCACTAACACTTACTGGCATAACTCCAAATTCGTTCTTGTATTCGGGTACAGGTGGTTTACTTACTACAACTGCCGCTCCTACAAATGGACAAATTTTAATTGGTTCTACTGGTGGCGCACCAGTGGCATCGACTTTAACCGCGGGTACAGGAATTTCTGTAACCAATGGTGCTGGATCGATTACAATTGCTAACACCGGAGTCACATCAGTTAACGTATCTGGTGGCACGACAGGTTTAACATTCAGTGGTGGACCGGTAACGACAACTGGTACAATTTTGATGTCTGGCACATTGTCTCCTGGAAACGGCGGCACCGGCTTAACTGCACTCGGAACAGCAAATCAAGTATTGGGTGTAGATGCAACCGGAACTGTAGCCGAATATAAGACAATTTCTGCAAGTACAGGTATTAGCGTATCGTTTACACCAAACGACATTTCTATTCAGAATACCGGTGTTACATCGGTTGCGTTGCAGGATGGTTCAGCTACACCGATTTATACAATAACTGGTTCTCCAGTAACAACAACCGGTACATTAACATTCTCATTGGCTAGTCAGGTTGCAAATACTGCATTCCTTGGACCAAACGGAAGTGCAGGACAACCAACATTCCGCTCAATCGCTTATGCAGATTTACCGTTGAAACTATACGTTGAAAATCCAGTAGGACAAACAACCCCGATCGCGACAGGAGTTAATGCTGTAGCAATTGGTTCCGGTTCATCCGCTACGGCAGATAATAGTTTTGCTGAAGGTGCGGGCGCAAGTGCTGCTATTTTTGGACAGAAGGCTTTTGCTAATGGAAGTTTTGAAAATCCAGGCGATGCTCAGCACGGTATCTATGTTTTAAGAAATCAAACAACCGATGCAACTATTACCGAGTTGTTCTTAGATGGAACAGGTGGAAGCCAACCTTTAGTTATTCCTAATAATTCTGTATTCACATTCTCTATCTTAATAGCAGGACGTAGAACTGATGCGACAGGTGGCGGGGCAGCATATAAATTTGAAGGTGCAATTATGAAGGACACTACCGGTGCTTCAGTAACATTTATCGGTAATCCATCGAAGACTATACTAGGTGAAACAAATGCACCCTGGGATGCAAATATTGTAGCCGATACATCAAATGGTGCTCTAAAGATTACCGTTACCGGTCAGGCAGCAAAAACAATTCGTTGGGTAGCCACAGTGCTAACAACCGAAGTTACTAATTAACGAACAGGAAATATAAAAATATGGATTTTGACTTCACGACGGAAACGATTACACCAGACAGCACGACGTTATTAACGATTGGTGGTAACGGAGCTATCGAAGTTCCGTTGGGTAATACGTCGAATCGTCCCAGCGCCCCGACAAATGGCGCCTTACGATATAACACCGACATTAATGATGTCGAAGGCTACATTAATAATTCTTGGACACCGTTCTCAACTGGAACAACAACAATTACCTTAACAGGTGACGTCACTGGTTCTGGAACAAGCACCATCGCGACAACTCTTGCAACAGTTAATTCAAATGTTGGGACTTTTGCTTCGGTCACTGTGAATAATAAGGGTTTAGTAACAGCCGCGGCAAATTTATCTGGTGATATTACAACATCTGGATCTGTTGCAACTCTTGCAACAGTTAATTCAAATGTTGGTCAATTTGCAGTTTCAACAATTAACGGTAAGGGATTAGTTACAGCAGCAACCAATCTTGCGGTTACTGGCGACGTTACTGGCACCTCTTCAGGCGCAGGCTTGGCCTTAACACTTGCAACAGTTAATTCAAATGTTGGGACTTTTGCATCGGCAACATTCAATGCTAAAGGACTCGCAACCGCTGCAGCCAATCTTTCGGGGGATGCTACAACTTCAGGTTCAGTTATTACTCTTGCCACGGTTAATCCGGGCCCAGTAACAAATTTATTACAAAAGATTACCACAAATGGTAAGGGTCTTGTAACTGCATCGACAAATGTTTCGCAATCTGATTTGACTGGTGTTATTGGAACATATTATCTACCTGAATCGGGTGGCTCGATGACTGGGTCTATTATTTTTCCCGGAACATCGGGGGTTACTGTTACAGGATTACCATCACCAGTTAATGCATCAGATGCAACTCCAAAGAGTTACGTTGATTCAGCAATTGCTGGATTAGAATGGAAACAAGCAGTCGCCGCAGGCACTATATCCAATTTAACAGCTACATATTCAAATGGTACTGCAGGTGTTGGTGCAACATTAACTAATTCCGGAACACAGGCAGCTTTTGCAACCGACGGTTATACCGCGGCATTGAATGATCGTATTCTTGTTAAGAGTCAGGCGGCTCAATTACAGAATGGTATTTATCAAGTAACTACCCTTGGATCTGCATCTACAAATTGGGTTCTTACTCGTACTACGGATGCAAATACATCAGCTGAATTAAATAATGCAACTATGTATGTTATAAATGGTACAACACTTTCGGATACTGGGTGGACACAAACAATTCCAAATCCAACAGTTGGAACAAGTAATATTGTTTTTGTACAATTTTCTGGTTCCGGGACATATACAGCGGGCACAGGTTTAACGCTTACAGGTAATGTTTTTGCACTATCAAATCCAGTTTCTCCTACACTAGGTGGTACAGGAACAGCGACTGCACCAACAGCCGGTCAAATCCTTATTGGTACAAGTGGAAATATTTACACTCCGGCAGCACTTACTGCTGGTACTTCTATCGGGATCACAAGTAGTTCCGGATCGATAACAATTAATAACACTGGCGTCACATCGGCTGTAGCAGGTACAGGTATTTCTGTATCCAGTGCAACAGGTGCAGTTACAATTGCTAATACAGGGGTTTTAACATTCTCGGGTGGTACAACTGGTCTAACGCCAGCAACAGCAACCGCAGGTGCAATTACTCTTGCAGGTACATTGGCTGTTGCGAACGGTGGTACAGGTCTTGCGACAACTCCGACAAATGGTCAGATTGATATTGGTAATGGTACAGGATTTACTCGCACAACTATTACAGCTGGAACAGGTGTTTCTGTAACCAACGGATCTGGTTCAATTACCATCGCTAATACCGCAGCGACGCAAGCAGTAGCGGGAACTACCAACCAAATCAACGTATCCACCGCGTCAGGTACTTCGACGTTTTCTCTGTCAAGCACAATTATTGCACCTGGCACATTAGCAGTTCCGAGCCTAACAGCAAATAGCTTCTTATATTCTGGTACAGCAGGATTATTAACAACTACTGCAGCACCGACTAACGGTCAGATTTTAATTGGTTCAACTGGTGCAGCTCCTGTAGCAGCAACTTTAACTGCAGGTACAGGGATCACAGTTACAAATACTGCTGGTGCAATTACTCTTGCAAATTCTGGCGTATTATCATTCTCCCAGACAGTTCCTTCGATTATGTCTATTTCGGGTGCAACAGGTGCAACTGGTGCAGTTTCGTCAGCTATTACACTTAATACACAGAATGCCAATTTAGTATTTGCTGGTCCAACAACCGGCACTGCAGTTCCGACATTCCGTTCATTGGTATATTCTGATCTTCCTTTAAAGTTATATGTTGAAAATCCATCATCACCTACTGCACCTGTTGCCTCCGGCACAAATGCTGTAGCGATTGGATCAGGTTCGTCGGCTTCTGCAACAGGTTCTTTTGCTGTAGGAAATGGTGCAACAACAACAATAACAGGTAACTATGGCGCCCGTGCCTATGCTAACGGAAACTTTGCAACTCCGGGCGATGCACAAGACCTAGAAGCGGTATTAAGAAATATTACAACTAATGCAACTGCAACAGAATTGTTTCTTGACGGCACCGCCGGTACACAGAGATTATCCCTTCCAAATACATCAGCCTGGACTGCAATTGTTAAGGTTATTGCACGTAGAACAGATGCTACTGGTGTTCTTGGATCTTGGGTACTTCAAACAATGATTTATCGTGATGCATCTGCTGCCACTACTACAATGGTCGGGACCTCAAAGACCACTATTGCTCGTGTAGGTTTGACAACTGCTAATGATCCAGTTCTATCAGCAGATACTACAAATGGTTCGTTAAAGATACTTGTTACAGGCAATGCAAGTCAGACAATCCGCTGGGTTGCAACTGTGGAACTTGCTCAGGTTACTAATTAATAGTTTTTAACTACTATTTAAAAATGCCCGGAATCCCGGGCATTTTTATTGTTTATCAACATTATGATAAATAGTATAATTACAAAAGGTCACGGATAAATGGATCTAGATATTCTCAATGAAACAATAACGCCAGTTAATACAACGTTGTTAACGTTCGGTAATAATGGTGCTATTGGACTTCCATCTGGAACAACTGCACAACGACCGGGTTTGGCCGCCGCCGGTGCGATACGATGGAATAATCAATCAACGATTTTAGAATACTTTAATGGTACTTCTTGGCTATCATTTGGTGGTTCAGTATCATCGATAGGCATATCCGGTGGTACAACCGGACTCACAACTTCCGGTGGCCCTATTACTTCTTCTGGTGTGATTACGCTCGCCGGTACATTAAATGTGGCAAACGGTGGTACAGGTCTTGCAACAATTCCAACTAATGGACAATTACTGATCGGGAATGGTACAGGATATACACAGTCGACATTGTCTGCCGGGACAGGTATTGTAGTTGCTAATTCTGCAGGCACAATTACTATCACAAATAGTAATTCAACAACAGGATATATAACTATTGGTGCAAATGCCACAACACAATCAACTGCGACATTATTACTTTATGCATATAATATTGTAAATGGAACTTCTGGAGGTAATTCTGTTATTCTTCCGGCGCCTACTGCTGTTGGACAATTTATTAGTATTGAAAACAGAACTGGTGCCGCGATGATGATTTATCCAAGTCTCGGAGCACAGTTAGAGAATCTTGGAACCAATGTGGCACTTAATAGTGTAAATCAGGGATCGTATAATTTTGTATCTTTATCAACCACACAATGGTATATAACAGCAGAAATATTTGCGGCCGGCCCAGGAATCTCAAATACTGCATATCCTGCATTTTCTGGCGGAATTTTAATATCAAATACGGGTGTACTTTCGTTTAGTGGAGGTACAACTGGTTTAACTCCAAATACAACTACGACGGGTGCAATTACTCTCGCTGGTACATTAGCAGTTGCAAACGGTGGTACAGGTCTTGCAACAACTCCAACTAACGGACAATTGCTGATCGGAAATGGATCCGGATATACACTTTCGACTTTGTCCTCGACAACCGGTATTTCTATTACCGCCGGGTCAGGTAGTATAACTTTATCAAATTCTGGAGTAACATCAATTATTGGTACTGCTAACCAGATTGCAGTTTCAAATTCTACAGGTGCTTCTACTATTTCTATAGTTAGCAATCCAGTTATACCTGGGACCACAGATATTATTATTCCTTCGGGAACAACAGCTCAAAGACCGGGCACTCCTTCTAACGCAATGATTCGTTATAATACAACCGATGATGTGTTGGAAGGATATGCTACTATTGGGACTGGCTATACTGGTATTTCCACATACGCAGTTACTGATACAATTGCAATTCAGAGATCTATGATCAATCGAAAAAGAATTACTCTTGTCGATGATTTTATATCCGGGTCAGTAAGTTCCGCAACCGGCCCCACAAATAATATTGCTGGACAGTTAGGATGGACAATTGCGGGTACCTCGGCAGGTACAAATAGTATTCAAACAGGT
>Ga0116229_10006860_pt1 | contig 18231 bp, 7 predicted proteins | sample S1TSphgellanicum_3_FD_87313 | JGI IMG/M metagenome (GOLD analysis project Ga0116229, IMG submission 87313) | Host-associated microbial communities from peat moss isolated from Minnesota, USA - S1T2_Fc - Sphagnum magellanicum MG | ecosystem: Host-associated > Plants > Peat moss > Unclassified... | reverse complement strand
TGAACCTTTCAATGGATCAAAGATCACTCCATGTCACCATATCTATAAGGCCTTCAAAATGCATGTGTATCATTGGCCAATTCAATATGAATTTCATGGCCTTTAATGCCCCCAAATCCATTCAGACTAAAAGAAAAATCATCCTTATAAATTCATAAGAATTGTTAGATCCTCATATGGACGATATTGCTATTTTCAGATGATTTTTTGCCATGGTATTAATGTAGAGATTTATAATCTTTTTTTGACAAATTTTTAATATCAATAGTATACAATTAGTTTTCCAGGAATCATGTTGCAATGAATGGAATATTTTACATAATGAATTGAATTGGCTTAGTCTCATTCACAATTTCTTAATGTTTACTAAACAATAAATTTCCTTTAAAAATGGACAAAACCAATCGGGATCGAGACCATTCATCTATTGCAATCTATTGTCTGAGATGTAGTTGGATGAACATGTGAGAGGAATTTCTCCTTTTTTGTTTCGGACTTGATTATTCTACCCTTCAATTTTATACTCCATAATTTGTTTCATAAAGGGACATGCATCTAATGAGTATTATGGCATTTGAAAAGCTGGGATGGACAAGGGTTGATTGTAGTTGATTTCACCAATGAAGACTTATAACAAGATAATGACAAGCACTAATAGTTCCACCCAAATGACTACTCGACCAACCCTAGTTGGCAAAAGACCCAATTTACACGTGTATTCCAAATGTTGTGGTTACAAAGTTCTATCATGTTGTTTTTCTCATCCTATCATCTTGTTGCAAAGTTCATAGATCCTTATCACAATGAAAGCCATCTCTTAAGATGTGGGGGGAGGGAATCTCACCTTTTTGACCTTTTCTCCTCCATAGCTATTCACGGGCTACTAAAATATGTCATATTAATAATTATAGGCTCAATTTGGCCCAAGAAGTTGTCAAGGGTGACTTTTAGGCCATGATGATGTTGCAGGCTTTGGCTTTGTAGTGTAAAAGCTAGTGTGCAAATGTCTTTGATAAGTTCAAGTTTCTCAACCGATAATGCCAATGTCATGTGTTGCAAACAATAGATATGGTGACCCGCATACTTTAATCACCATCATCATCATCTAATCACATTTGTTGTCCAAAAGAGGTTAACTTTAATAGGATAGATCATAAGACATATATATTTAACACTTCCTCCTCTTGACCCAAGCAAGGTGACTTCAACAAAAAAACACAATAAGCATATTTTGAGTCAACTTGTTATCTTCTTTGTGGCCAAATGCAAGTTAGAAGAACTTAGACTTTAGAGAATTACAACTCTATCCCTCCCCTAATCCTTACTTGTATAGTAGTGCAACACCTCAAATATGTGGCAAACTTTTAGAGTACATCCTGGTGCACATGGTATCTGCACAAAAAGCACAGAAGAACAATATATGTACATCTTTAGAAATGCTCATTTTTTAGTACTTTTTGTCAGTTAGAAACTAGAAACCCTTTCTTTACACATCAATCTATTTGAAAAGTCCAAAGGTTTGTTTGAGTGAAAAAGCAAAAGGTAATGCAAAAATGACCTTGGGTGAACAGCACCCACACTAATACCATGGTAAGAATCCTGAATTATTTTGGGTTGCTTCTAAACAGTACAAATATCCCATCCTGAGTCTACTTGTAAAGTCACCTTGTCTTTGGGCCCTAGTTTGACCCTTTAATCCCTGTTTCATCCCCAATCTGACAGTAGCCAGAACGTGGGTGGATAAAATTGGCTATCGGTTAAGGAACTTGGGTATCAATTTCACAAGATTTGCAGGATTTTGTTATGACAAAAAGAATCGAGGAGGCCGCGGACCTTACCACATTATGGGCATGTGCAAGGCAAACCCTAAACCTTAAACCCTTGACAGAGGCAAAGAAGCTCTTGTTTGCAATGCCACAGGGCTTCAGTGCCAAGTCTTCTCTCTCTCTCTCTCTCTCTCTCTCTCTCACACACACACACAAACCAAGTACTCAAAAGGGAGTAGGCTTTTGCAGAATCGATGTACACATAAAAAAGCTCCAAACTGAGGGGGATTAAAAACCGAAAAAGCTTCACAATTAGCATGTGACCGTTGTCACCCTTTGGCCACCCACTGATCTGCCATAAATTCAAAGGTACACTGATGAAAGATTTCCTACTTGGCCATTACTGTTTGTTTGTTCACGAGAACAAAAAAAACTATTGATCTCCTCTGATGCAATGTCTGTCTGTGCATGATTCATGGGTGGAGGGAGTTATGTGCATGTAATTAGCAAAAAAGCTTCAGTTGTTTTGTGAGATGTGTAGTTGTGGCAGGTGGGTGTGGTGAATTGATGACAGTAGTGTCGCCAGGAAACACCTTTTATCTTTATGTGCCTAAAGGTATCACAGCACCTTCCCCCCCCCTCCTCACCCATTTGGATGTATGTACTGGTGGGCTTGGCTCATGCCCAAATGCTATTGCAGTCTGTGTGTGGCAACTACCGAAATCTTCAGCATTAGAAAACAAAAAACATAAGAGAAGTAAGTAGTAAGTACGCTGTGGGTGGCAGGTTCTTGACACCTACTTATCTGCTACAGACCAGTGTTGTGTGGTTGAAGTGTGAGTGTTGTCCAGTTCTTGGTTTGAAAAGGGATCTTCACACTGCAATATCATTCCCTTCTACTCATGGCATTGTGGCATTGTCCCTTCCCCTGTTAAACAGTTGTGAGCGGCATTGATTCTTTAAGGTAAAGGTGAAATGAATATGAAACTTTATTTTGGTGTCCTGACCAGTGTTGGGCGGTTCTTTGATTTTGCTAGTAACCTCCTATTTTGGGTCTTTCGGGAAAAAATTCAAAGAACTCTTTAGTTTCATGAAAGAACAGGCAAAGAGCTAGCACTTCAGGATTAGGGCTTTTTTTTGGGGGGGGGGAGAACCACAACTAAATGTCAGAATCTGTGTTGTGATTTTTTGGGAACCATCGATGAGAGATCCATCTACCCAACCCTTACCCATTGATTCTTTCTTTGAGAGAGAGAGAGAGAGAGAGAGAGAGAGACCTGGACGACACTTGTTTGACTCTTCATGAGGACAGAGAGAAGATTCACGCTTCCAATTCATAACATATTAAATTTCATAAAAGTGTCTGGTTACCCAAGTGGTCACCACATTTTGCCTTGGCATTGCCTCATTTGTCCTTTGGTTTTGGATTAATTGACAAAACTTGCTCCACTTTGTGTTGGGGCTACAGATTGATGGGCAGATGCCTGCATGTGCAATGTGGATGTATCCTGATTGTCCAAGCCCAATTGTTCATTTTCTGCTTTCTTTAGAGCAAAGGGTCTCTTTGGTTTTCTGGTTTCAAAAAAGAACAAGTGAGCAGCAGAGACATCACATGGTGGCTGATTATCCCTTGTTCTTTGTGAACAAAGTTTCTCTGTCAAAAAACTGTTGCATGCAATAGGTATGTGAGTCATGTCATGGACAGAAATATGTGTCAACAACACTCATGAAAAGCAGAGGAGAGAGAAAAGAAGAGAAGAGAACCCAGTATGTATGTGCCAACACTCAACAAATGGGTTTGGAATGTACTTATTTGATCTATTGAATAATAATTCCATGGCAAGGGATCGTGATGGACAGACAGAAGAGAGGGGAAAGCTGGCAATGGCAATGGCTTCCTCCTACTTATGATTCAGGGATGTGGTTTGATAATGAAAAAACTAGTGGAAACAGACGTGGTAAGTACTTCACAAATTCTGACCATATCTCTTCCTCATTTCTCATTTTGATTACACAACTTTTGTCAGGATCCAAAGGCCTCTCGGTGAAGTGGAACTTAATGGGTACATCTGAGAGGCTCATAATTTGAAAGGTTCTGCTGCTGTTCTGTTCTAAAGAATGGATCATTCCATCCGACAACTAGAGTGAACCAGCACCCACCAATGCACCAGTTGACTGTTCTGTTCATAGGATGGGCTGCATTTTTTCATCGGCCTCCTGACCCTGCATTAACCAACATTGTACCCCAGTCAACCTTTTTTGACTGTTGACCTTCGACTTTTTTTTTTTTTTCCCTCTTTTTCTCAAACTCTGACCTCCATACTTCCCTCCCACCTAGCTACCCTATTGCCCTAGCTTCTTTCCTACTTACATACCTACCCAGCCACTTACCTACCTATCTTCTTAGTTACTTATTTACCCACCCATTATCTATCTACTTTTGTACTTACCCACCTATCCATCTACCTACTTACTTACATACCTATTTACCCACCCACTTACCTACCTACCTATCTTCTTAGTTACTTATTTACCCACCCACTATCTATCTACTTTTATACCTACCTACCTATACATCTACCTATTTACTTACATACCTACTTACCCACCCACCCACCCACTTACCCACTTATCTTCTTAGTTATCTATTTACCCACCCACTATCTATCTACCTTTGCACTTACCTACCTATCCATCTACCTACTTACTTACACACTTACTTACCCACTCACCTATCTACCTATCTTTGTACCTACCTACTTTCTTAATTACCTACCCACCACTTACACATTGTCAATGTCAAACAATGTATAATTTACAAAATATGAAAATATTGCATTGAACATACAACAACCATTCTAATCATCTTTGAGCCCCTAACAACAATAAATGTTTACCAAATGTGAGTATTGCAATTGTAGTCCACTTTACAACATCAATTTTATGACTCCGCCTCCACTTTGGGCTATTTAATGCATGGTGTACTTAATTTTGTTGACCTAATTTGATTAAGCAATGAACAATAGATTTAGCAATTTGATGTCTTTATTTTAATGTTGTATTTAAACAATATGGTTTACATTTATGAATTTTTTTTCCTAACAAATAATTATGACTTTTTCACCTTTTATATTAATTGAAACCAACTCTAGATTGGATTTTGGAAGGGAATTTTCATTTAGACATATACAAAGTAAGGCACACTCATTTTATCTCTTTTGAAGGTGAATGGAGAAAATCTCAACTTGTATAGACTACACAAAAAATAAGAAACATACATCCTCTTCCACTCTTTTTTTCCATTTAATTACCTTTAAAATCTAGGAATAACACTTACACTCATTAATTTATTTCCATTTAATTAGATTTTTAAAGTATGGAAATTATTTTTTTTTAAAATTCATTTGTATATATTTGTAAAGTTGTTATGGCATCTAACATTAAGATTATTTAAGGTTTTTCATATTTATTTTTTCAATTAATTAGCTATAAAATGTAGGGCATGATTAACTACTATTAAAAAAAGTTCATTTTGATGTGTTTGTATAGTTGTTAACGTTTATGGCATCTACCATTAGGATTATTTCAGGTTTTGAGTCTTTATTTATTTGGGTTAATTAGCTTTAAACTTCAGGGTTGACTCATCCATTTATTATTAAATTTTATTTGATTAGCATTAAAGTTTAAAACATAATTAATTATTATAAAACTCTTTTGTTTTGCATTTTTATATGTTTGTAGAATTATTAAGGTTGAAGGCATCTACCATTAAAATTATTTAAAGCTTTGAGTTTAAAGGTTTAATGTGTTGATTTATTTAAGGTTGTGTTTTCAAGTTGGGCTAAGACTTTTTTGAATATGGCATCATCCTTTAACATCGATAATATGATTTTCTTCTTTAATCATTTTCCTTACTGTTTTTGTTGTTTATTGAAGGTGAAGAAGGGATAATTGACATTGGTGACATTATCACTACAAATGACAATCAAGTTCCTATGGATGATGTCGAAGGATCCAATGAGGATTCAAGTTCAAATGTTGCTCGTGGAAAAAACTTTAGTTCATTTGGGTCTTACAATGCAAGGGATCATTGAAGAATGCGAGCAAGGAGGGGTATCATTTTTTGACCATGGCACCTCACACATGAGAATTGTGACATCAAACATTTGGAACATTCACCTCACAAAGCCAAATGAATCATTGCACTAAGGATTGGAGCTCCAACATGTGGAAGATGGTTCTAGGAATTCAATTAAATGATTGAAAGATCAACATGAAATGATGCTTGAGCACACAAATGTACAAAATAAAAGATATCATGAATAGATGTCCCATTCATTTGATAATAAAAATCATTTTGGTTGATTAGATTTACGAGTTAACACTCAGTTTGGCATACTAGTTGTTTACATTATGGCCAAATCTACTCTACATCATGTCTTTAGTATTTCCATCAATGCCAATATGCCATACAAATTAAAGTTGATTGTGAATGATGCAACCAAGTGTTGTAATGCGCAACAAGAAAAATGATGATATAATGCACACCTAATGTGGGTATTGCATGTTTGATCATCCAATGTTTAATGAAGGTAAAAACCCCACATGTAGGTATTGCACATTGATTCTAAATCTACGATTGACTTTTTTTAAAAGGCTTCTACAAATATTGCAAGGTCTACCATTCACATTGAAAGAATCTCTAAATCAATATGGGTCTTATTTGTAGGGCATTTATGGTCTACCCTAAGATGTAAGCATTGTGTTATTTGAATGGTTTTGTATGATGCAATACGTACACATGGGCTAGACCTATGAAAACTACCCGATTCCAGTTAAAGGTGATTAGTGACAATCCATTTCGACAATGTAATACCTATAGCAATTTTAAACCACAATGTTTAAAATGGTTTGAGGTTCCCAAAATCAACACCTATTTCATGACCCACATGTGGATATTGTAGCAAAATAATGGTTTTTTGTTATGCAATACTTGCACATGGGTGCCAACAAAAATGACTCGATTCTTGTTCATGGTTTGTTAGTTGAAGACATAATTCCAAAGTGCAATATTCACATCCCCTCAAATTGGTCCTCAGAAGGATGGTAAAACCCCAATAAACCAACACTAGTTATTTTGTGACTTGTATGCAAATATTGCAAATTTTTGTGGTCCATATGTGGCTATTGCATATTTTCTTTTATATCATAAAGATTTTACAAGACATTATGTACGTATGGCCTAAAAACCTTAAGTTTTAGCAATGCATATGTGAAATTATAATGCAACAATCAAAGATGCACCTTTTCAGCCCAACACAAAAATGTTTATCAAAAATCAAAATTATTTACACATATCTAGATGTCATAAGGGATGATGTTTTCAAATGCAAACCATAGCCTCAATGTACATGATAGGTGGATGGAAATTGTCGAGTCTACAAAACTATGTCAAAAATGTCCATTACACACAATCCTATTTGCACCTTAATCCCCATTTGGGGGAGAACCTTTTTTTGGAACTATGGTCCACACTACCCATCCCATTTGCTTGATGATAGGCCAATGTTGTTTTTGCCACATTTTCCACACATGTTGATTGGTATAAATGCAATGATGTTCTAGTCGGAAACAAATTTTAATCTTCATGAATTCATCCTTACTAATCTCACAAAGTCTACATTAAAACAACAACCCACTGTTACCATGTGCACCCAAGAAAACCTAAACTAGACAAAAGAAATAAAAATAAAAATAGGTGGGTATGAAGGCATACCATCCATGGACACTATGATAAATCTTGTCCACCAAAACCACATTACCTGACAATCAAAGCTCCAAAAAAACTAATATACAACTACACTATAATTAGAGCATGCAAATACAAGTAATTAATAAATAAAATTTCACATCAAAAAATCAAGGTGTTATACTATAATTGCAACTTAGTTGCAAATGAGACACTTATATGGTGTAATGTACACATCATACATACGGATGTAGTCAATCATGTTTGACTTTTTTGGCAAATTGCATTTTAGTTACATGTGGCAATTATTTTACAATTATTGCAAAAGTAACACCCAATCAACAATTATGTTACAATTAATGTACAACTTCAACACATATGATCATGTCGTGTAGTTATGTTTCCACCCCCCATTAAATCTGACACTTACAACCAATTGTCAATTATGATTCCCATTGATACAATTAATTGTGTAATTATGTTGTCAGTATGTTGCCACTATAAAAATAATATTTTTCCACCATTTTGAAATTATTGTTCAATTGTCAATAGGTTAATAACTAAAAAAATTCATATTTAATAATGATTTTTTTGATAAATTATTAATCATTACATATTCATTGACATTTAACAATTACTTTGAATTAATCAATCTAATTTAAATAATTTTTTTATTAATTAAAAAAATTAATTTTAAAATTAAAATAATAAATGACTAATTATTTGAATTCAGATAGTCAATTATCTGAATTAAATATCTAAAAATCAATTATCAAAATTCACTAACTAGCTGATTATCTGAATTGGAATAATTCATTCAAATAAGTATCTTAGATATTTAATCCAATTAATTAATTATCTAATAATAAAATTAATTAATTTTAGGAATCCATATGAATAATTACCTAAATTTTATCTAAATTCAGATCGTTAATTATCTGATAATTAATTAATTAATTAAACTATACTTATTGATTTAAAAAATTAATTCAAATGAATATTTCAGATAATTGATTGACATATATAATTATCAAATATTTACTTATTTAATTGTACAATTTTAAAATTTTAAAATAAACACAAAGAATGTGGGAAACCTTATTTTAGTTGCAATTCAATTTGCAACTAATGTGCAACTAAAAGATTTAACCCATAAGTTTTGGTCATTGAATTTCATTTTAAAACTTATATAAAAAATGTGTCTTCATGTATGTTCACATTAAGATACATGTGTCAATTTGGGATGAGGTAAAAAAAAACTTATTTCTAAAGACAAAACATAAAATAAATTTTTAAAAAATACATGGTTATTATTTTACATTCGTACTTACTTATGTAACTAGGTAAGTAAATAGCTAGTCCTATTTTTTTACCTACCCAGGTAAGTATGTAATATAGTGTAGGTAGGTTTGTAACCAAGGTATGTAGGTATGTCCTACCTACTTAGTTTTACCTACCTACCTACCTACCTACCTACCTATGCCTGTATTGACCTACTCAGTTACCTAAATAAATTTTATTTTATTTTATTGAAAATTCAATTAAGATGCCATGTGTCACAATCTAAAACCATCATAAATGAAAAATCATAATGGATGGTGGAGGTCAATATTTCAAAAATAAATTGCCCCAAAATCCCCATAGTGTCATGTGTCAAATTTTGATGAATTGATGAAAAATGACAATAGTATAACGTTACCATAGTAGTTGCAAACTAATTGCATTGGAGTTATATAATAGTTGTTCCTACATAGTTGTAATTATGTTGCACAAGTTACATATATATATGGTTTCACATACGATGAGTTGCATCCGTTGCAACTCATGTAACATGTCCAATAGCACTCACACTTGTAAAATACATTGAATTACAATGAGTTGCAAATAATCATTGTAACTCAAAAACCTAATTGCAACACTAGTTACAAATTAGCCCATTTTCTCATAGTGGAATCATTTTGAATTCATGCAAATTGATGATCACATTATTTTTTTGTTTTTAGGTTGTCTTATTGGGCTCTTGTTCCCAATACATGTTATCCCACACCATTTTCAAAAAATTTACATACACAATAGATGGTGACTCATGAGGAAGAGGGTTTGCAAATTCTCATTTTTTTAATGTGTTTGTGGGTGTTGCATGAAATGCTCCCAACACCCAAGACTAAATGCTCAAGACTTTCAACATTTGATCAAAAACTAACCTACCAAAAGGGCTTCCACACCTTGGATTTCCCTTCTACAAACAACTAAAGGTGATCCTATTTCACATAAGGCCTCACACAAGCTTAAGTAGTTGCCTTTTGATCATTCATGCACATCATTTAATATACATGCATTTATCCAAATGTGATTGTGGCAATAAGGCCCTTCCTCACAAGTTGAAAAAAATCAAAGTTCACATTATATATTGCAAGGTTATGCACCTTCTTGAAGTGTTGATGAACAACCACTTTGTGGCATATGCAATGGAACATGTGTCAACTTTGCACACCCATTTTGACCCTAGATTCTTTCAAGCTATCTTGAGCATATAAAAGGCTTCATTTACTCCTTCAATTACACCTTTTGAACCAAAACTAAAAATGAAGTGCGGGAAATGGCAAAGGGGACCAAAGCTCTTTGATAGCCAATGTACATGAAAAAAAAGTTAATGTCAACAAGCTACATGTTTATTAGCACCCAAACATAATTCTTTTTAAATAATAAAAGGGCAACAAAAGAGTTTGGAAATACTTACTTAAAGACAACATTCATTGAAGGTTGTAAAAGTTGTAGGGGCACCTTGCAACAAAAAATGACAGTGATGAGTTGTAGCTTGCCATTGTCAAGCTTCATTAAAAAAATCAAAAAAATCATGGAGATAAGTTATAATTCATCATCAACAAGTTTTTTTTTTAATCCAAAAAATGATGACAACAATGGTTGTAGTTGAGAAGCAATGGCATGGTTGAAAGGCACTAACATTGTACGCAAATACATGAATGTAGGTTAGTAAGTAGGTAAGTAGGTAGGAAGGAGGGTGATTTAATAAGGAGAAAAGTAGATAACAAGATGGAAAAAATAAGAAAATGATTAAAATGGAAAGAGAAAAAAAAGGTGGGAGGAAAAAGGGAAAAAAAAATTGGACCCAATTTATTTTTTCCTAAATTGACCTAGAACCCAATCAATGTTCATTTGGTTTTCATCCAATGAAACCCAAAATGGTTTTTTCCAAATTGGTGTGTTAGAGGGAATTGGTTCATTTTTGTTTTGCCCAATCTAACTTAAATATAATCAAATCACGATTCATAATAAATTTCCAATGGATTGTGCATTGGTGGGTATTCAATCACTTCTAAGATTTTTATTAGTCTATTTGGAGGCATGTATCCAAGCATAAATCTTGCAGGGCTTGTATTCTATTTTTTAAAACACATTGTGACATTTTTTTCCCATGATATCCAACAAGTATTAAGGGGGGAAAAAATAATAAAAAATATTGTCAATTTTTATATTTGACAATGCATTCATAAAGAAAGTTCCAAAAGTAAACACCCCTCAATTCACCTAGGGTGGGTGGCTACTTTTGAAACTCCCCACTCCTCAAACATTACCATACACATAATAACTTTACTTGAAAATACAAAAGAAACTCGTATACAATAACACTCCCCCATTGAAGGCCTTATGGTTGTAAAAATAATTCCATAGATTTCACCTATTCAAAGGCCTTTCCTAATATTTATCACATTCAATCTAAAGTGTAAATTGTTTTGCAAGCCCCACCCATAAACAAGAAAAAATCAATAATATAAATTGAAAGACTCTTTACATGCTACCACATGGGCCATTCATTATGGTGAACTAATAAGAAACAATCATTTCCTTTTATTGAACCTTGTGAATACCATTATATTATATGCAAATTTACATTTAGGTCCAAATTCTTTAAGGTATACCAAAATCTTTTCTCATCATCACCTTTTTTTGTTTTTTGTTTTCTTTTTGTTTTCTTTTACCATGTAAAGACATATTTATGGATGATTATGATGGAATTTTAGAATTGTAATGGTCTAAAATGTAGTCTTTCTTAAATATTCGTTAACTTTTGACTCATTATTTTTTACGGGGATCAAAAAAAAGAGTAAAAAAGGACTATAATAAGAACTAGATCCTTTTTGTCCTATGTGGTACACCTTAAAGGATTTTTACCCATCTCAAACCCATTTTCACATTATTTGAAGGCTATGTACTTTGTCCAAAGTACATTGTATATGACATTTTATTGTTGCCCATGGATTTGTTTTAAAGCCCTATACTTAAAGGCTAATATATTGTCTTAATTATTTTCAAAATTGGGTGATTCCAATGTCACTAAATGAAAGGGGAGGATTGATTGTTATTTTCCACTATTTTAGGTGTTTAGGGATTACATCAGATTTTAAACCACATATGTTATACTTTACTTGATACCCAAAAAATTGAAAACAACATTAGTGATTTAATTGGTCATTTGTAGCATCTTCAATCACAAATTGACTTCATATAAAATTATTGGCATGTGTAAAATTAAATATCTTTTGATTCTTTCTTTAGAAATATCAAGTCTTCCCCACGGCCTCAATGCACAAAACATAATGTATATAACTTTTCAAATTAAGAATGAAAACATTAATTTGTTGCCATGTTTTTGTAGTAGCTGGATAGTTTTTTTATGCCATCATCATCATATAAACAAAACCCAAATATTCAACTCTTGCCCTTCCCATCAAAAGATATTAGATTATGGTCCCAACCACTCATGAATAACATCTTTTTCAAAACCCCAAATTAGTAGTATGTACAAGTGAAACATAGGTCGCCCACTTTTTGGTTACAATCCCAAGAATATAAAGAAAAATCCAACTACAAGTACAAAATTCCCATGGTACAAACATAAAACCCACTTACAATTCACATAACAATGAATACTCATTTCCCAATCACACATCCAAACTTCCCAAAAAAACCCATCCTTGTTACTACTCGAGCACATTAAACTTCAATGAATGTTGCCATCATAGACCAACTTTGCAATCCCCGAGGGATCTTCACCATCTCCTACACATGCCCCTAACCAAAACATTTTAAGACATAACTTTGTTATTTAGCCCTAATCTTCCATCACAATGAAAGGTATAAAAGACTAGAACTTGGAAACACCTAATATATGCTATGCACATTCCTTTTTCATAGCATAAATATTTTTCCAACAACCAAACACCACCTCCCAAAACCTTTATTTAGAATCACATAATTTTTTGTTGTTGCTCTTGTCCTCATCACATTGCCTTCGTTTATCTTCAAATCATCACCATGCCAAAATAACCAACTTGATTGCGTCATAATTCACAAATCATAGATGATAATCTTTGGAGAATAAAACCCCTACCATCATCATATTGTATGATGAATGCTACAACAAAATTACTAAATCAACCATCATCAAAACACCTCACCCACAATCCATTGAAGAATACAAAAAACACATAAACCAACTTTATCACTTTGTCTCTTACATTCACCTACAAACAAACAAAACATATAGATGCCAAATTGAAAAAAAAACCTAAGAAGATGAGCTTTGGTTTTAAACCCCTTTGATCTTTACATTCCTTGATCCCTTGCATTATCAAAAGGTATATAGCTTTCCTCTTGTCATTTATCCTTTGTCCTTTCATTCATTAAGTTATATTTCCATTTGCACAACACTATTCCCACTTGTAAAAAAAAACATGGTCATCATTTCCATGTCACATTAATTGCACCACACACGCCACTATGCATTCCACTTCTTTCCTAAAGCTTATTCAAACCTTAATTAGAAAATGTTCTTAAAGTAGTGTTTGAATTTGGATAGGAATGTAATCCATTATCGTAGGAATAAAAGTGAATAATGGTGTAAATGACACTAGGGCCCAATGATTTTGTTTTGTAACAAAATTTTGCCATTTTCCAAAAAAGAAGAAGAAGAAATTGTTGCAAATTCCTTGTTTTAATTTTTTCATTCATATTTTTTTAATTAAAAAAATTTCATGTTAATTGCTTACAATATGAAAAGGTGCTTAAGATTTCATACATTCATATTTGAATATCATCAAATTTGGCTAAATATATTTGTGGATTATCATCACTTGAACAATAGCACAATTTTTTTAAAAAAATGCTTGGGATGCTCATTACTTATTTTTATTTCAATTTTTTTATAAAAAAAACCTTGCTAGGGTTGTGCCATTATATTTACATTTTTTTAAAAAAAAATTATTATAGTTACACTTTGGATTACATTATTTGTAACATCTTAACATTTGCAACTAAAACCAAAGATTGCACATGTCATGCACTACTAGATCAACACCTAGGTCATAAGGTTTGGTAGGGGCTAGGGTCATAGGTTTACATTATAAGGTTCTAGGTTTTTAAGTCCTAGTCTTAACCTTTAATACATAAAAACATTTCCAATGGCAACATTAAAAATATATGTTGTGATGTTTTTTATGTTGTATCATGTTGTTTCCCTTGGGAACATGTTAAGGAACATTGGAAATCCGTTGGGAAGTTAAGAACCACCATGAAAAACCTTTCAGAACTTGGTGGGAACACTCTAGGAACATCACAATCCAAAAAAATCAAACTATTTAAAAATCAACTTTGGAATCGTCTTTAAGAATAAGTTGGATTGTCCCTAACCTAAACTTTAAACTAAAACTTCTTATGAAGGTTGGACCCATTGGACCTAAAACCATTGGTCAAATAAATTTGACCAAATCCCAAACCTAATGGCTTTTCATTTTTAAAAATATTCTTTAGACCTAGAACCAAAGGGTATTCCATTTCACAAAATATACTTAAACCCAAACTTTATAGTCGTTGTAAAAATATAGAATTGGCCATGGACAACATCAATTCTAACCACAAACAAAGTTTTACAAAATATGAATTTTACATAGTATAAACATGACACACAATAAGGAAATAAAATCATGTGTCTCCCCTTTTCATATTTAGAGCTTTAAGTTCAAACCTTTAAAGATAATTTCAAGTTATTAAGTGATTTTTTAACATGTCCTTGTAACCAAAAAATGGGGGAGGAAAAACCTTAAATAATTGCATAATCTTTCATTTGGATCATACACTTCCAAGGTCACTTTGCATATTTTAGTCTTGATGTAAGGGCTTTATCATGATTGTTAATCCTTGATCAAAGCACACATTTTCAACCCAATTCATAACAAACACAATGTTCAAATGTGTTTCTTCACATACCTAGCTCATTCAACATGCATGTTAATTAAAAGTGTGCAACAAAAATTGAAATAGATTTATGGTCAAATGTCATGTGATTTAAGGAAAATTTGTTCAAAGAAAGTTTTATATAGTCCCTGAACAAAAATATGAAAGTAAGTAGCTTGTCAACATGAAGAGTGGTGATTCAATTGTGCCTCCATACATCTACTTCACTAGTTTGTCTATATTCTACTATGCGTATTCCCCTCTCCTTTGATTTAGCTTCTTGCAAAAGCTTTCTCTTGCAAAAACAATCATGAATGCATGGCATAAAAAATAATCCCTCACTTTTTGTAATGGCACATGCCATGCACATTTATTTAGCCTTCATGAACCCATAAGCATATTCACTATGTTCAAGAACCCTTTTCACACCACATATGTAACCATTTGGACCACAATAAAAAAGGGGTTCACATAGCATTGCCAATTTGTTATTAGTTGAAAAAAAGTCATTTCCAAGGACCCAAGAGACAATATTACATAGGAGAACCTTAGGTAATAAAAGCTATGGAGTCAATAATTATTCTCAACATATGATCTAGAATAGGGAGCTAGCTTATTAGAACATATAATGTAAGAATTAGGATTGTCGTAATAGTTATTTCCTCCAATATCTACTTTAACCAAACACTTTAGTAGGGAAATTTTATTGCAACTGAAAATAAGAAAATAAGAACCTATTCACCAACATGCTCAAAGCAATGGTGATGTGTAATAGTTGGGTAGCCTAAGTATTATTCTACTACAACAAACACCATTAAAATCACATTTATTATGGGTAAGTTACATTTATGTAAGTGATTCCAATAGTAGAAAACTATTGGTCTTAAAATTAGACAATAAAAAAAATTGAAATAATAGAAATTAGGAAGCATGATTTGCAGTAGGTAATGCATTTTTTGGAGAATTAAATGCAACAAATAACACTAAAATCATCAAGTTATTTTTATTGATAGATACTTAAATAAGGGACTCTAGTAGCAAAAAATTCTTGATATTGAAAATAAGAAATAAAACTCTTGGGTTAATAATCTTGGGAAATGGTGATTTGCAATAGTTAGGTAACTAAGTATTGTTCTACTACAAAAATAAAATAAAATAAATCCAATTAAAGTTAATAAAAAAAGAAGTTAAATGACCTTCCTTTTGGGCCTTCCTTGCACCCCCTACCCCTTATTTCAACCTCAAACCAGCTTGTAAAGTGAAGAAAATTTATTAAATTAAGGCTAGAACTCAATACCATAATATTTAATGCATGAAATACAACAACAACAAAGGCATTCAAGAAAAAAAAGAAAAAGATGAAATTATACATTGAATTTTGTGATAACTTGAATTTCATTCACCATTTAAATATAATGTATTATTTTACAATTAAAAAGAATCCCCTTCAATGACCAAACTCAAGGTATTAATGTTGTGTTGCCTTTATTTTACAAATATTTCTAATATATGTGAATTCAACTTTTCAACTAAACATAATTAATTGTTTTCTCACATTTAAAGTTATTGCATGATTTTTGAAATATGGGCATTTCTTAACATTTAGAGTGGAGACAATGAAATAGCTCATGCAAGTCCATGAATGGACTTGGAAACCTTAGGTTAAAACACAACTTTGATTTTTTTTTTCTTGACCTCACTAATTAGGTCAATTATTATTGGTACGTACATTTAACATGGTTATTTAATGGATGGAAACCACAACCATTTGCAAAGTTACTAGGATTCTTGACCCACGTGGTTGGAGGTTACAAATTAAGTAAGGTTCATAAGGTCTTTATCTTATAAGGTCGTACTTTCTTTTTAAAATTGATAAACTTTCAATTATTAGGCAATAGTACAAGTTATGAATCCTCCCTTGAAGTTTCTTATGAAGGTATGCTTTTTAGTGACGCATTGACATGATCAATACGTTGTAAATTTAACACCAATACAACTATGTTTTGAAGGTTGAAAAATCATGTGGACCAAAATATTTTCAATGATTTGTGAAATTTAGTGATTACAATTTATATATATATATATATATATATATATATATATGGAAAGGTGTGAGAAGAAACCTTATCATCAATCTTGTACAATGAGATTGATTGATGAAATAACATTAAGAATTCAAGCAAGAGACTTCTACAAAGGCTCCATGGACTATGTTGGCCTACATAGTTGGGCATGCAAAAGCTTCACTAACAATGTTTGATGACAACATCAAACTCCAACAATTTGAAAATGTATTATGAAATAAATCATGGTGTGTATATAATCAACATCTAAATTATGTTTGAATTTTCACTTTTCATTGAAGATTGTCACCAACAAATCACATGATTTACTTATAATTGTTCAAAGAGTTCAAAACATCTTGATAAAAGAACTTACTTGCCCACTTCATCTGAAGTGTTGATCATGTAGGTTTTAGGTACATGATGCTTGAATATGGTCAAACATACTAAATTACAAAAAAAATCATTGAACAATAGAAAGTCATTTTAAACATGCCATTGGTTACAAATGTTCCCTTATTACCATTCATTGCAATTTACAATTCTATGTATAATTTCACCAAGTTCCATTGCTTTTGAGTACATTGGTCTATAACCTTTCCAAGGCCATTCTATTGTTTGCTAGATTCCTTGAGTACTTTTATTCTTTCCTTTTTTGGGTGTTGATGAACTAGGGTCCCATTATTTTACTTATTTATTTATTTAATTTGTGATAACATAAGAATCACAATCTTGAAATTGGAATAAAGTAACAAGCGAGAGAAATAGAGCAAGATGCGAAAAAAGGTAGATTTTTGAATTTAAAACTTCAATAGTAATATTTGGAAGACGTCAAAACTTGTACTTGGGAAGATTGTAAAGTACTCCCCCTATGGTGGCTTTTGAGGTGTGAGAAGATGGACGCACCGAATCCCATCTAAATGTCGAGTTAAGCACCGCACAAGAAAAGGCACTGAATCTCATCTAAATGTCAAGTTAAGCACCTCACAAGAAAAGAAGCCACCATTGTGAATTGTGATGTGTTTTATCTCCCAAAATGGTTATGGGTGCAAAAGATGGATAGCGCCCACCTTTTCAAGTGCCCACCTTTTCAAGTACACGGTACCACCACCACCGTTGGTAGTAGTAGTACTATTGGAAAGGCTTCTTGTGCATCTCTTTTAGCAACTCTATTGTCGTGGTGCATGTCTAAAAAGTATGGTGTGATGGCATTGTAATGTGGTTGGTTCATCATACTTTCAGTCATGGAGTTGAATTGTTTGTGTTTGTTTGTAGCTTACCAATTGTTGTTGTTCATGCAACTCGTCACCCTTTTCCCCCCCCCCAAAATGTGGATTGTAGATTACAAGCTTTTCTTTCTTGCTTTTCTTTCTTGTATCCATGGAAAAAGTCTATATTA
>Ga0116229_10006859_pt1 | contig 18237 bp, 14 predicted proteins | sample S1TSphgellanicum_3_FD_87313 | JGI IMG/M metagenome (GOLD analysis project Ga0116229, IMG submission 87313) | Host-associated microbial communities from peat moss isolated from Minnesota, USA - S1T2_Fc - Sphagnum magellanicum MG | ecosystem: Host-associated > Plants > Peat moss > Unclassified... | reverse complement strand
TCGGCGGGCACCGTCGCCGGTCGCGCGTAGAGCTCGAGCCCCGCGAGTTGCTCGGGGAAGATCTTGTCGAGATCCGGCGGCTGGGCGCCGGGGAACGGATAGATCCGGACGCCGTCGCGCACGACGGCAGCGTAGCAGGGCGCGGACGCGCCCGCCGGTGCGCGCATGGCGAGCCGGGACGCGCCGCCCGGTCCGGTCACGACGAACGCGCCCGCATCGACCGCGAGGAGATTGGCGAGCGGACGCCCGGTCGCGGCGTCGAGCTGCGCGCGGGTGAAGAATCGGCCCTCCCCCTTCGCGCGGCGAGCGTCGAACCCCGCGAGCTTCAGTGCCGTCGCCTCGCCCTTCGCCGTCGCCGTATCGGATGCCAGGACGGGGAGCAGTCCGAGCTGAATCGGCTGCGGGACGCTGGCCCCGGTCACGAAGTTGTCGAAATACGCCTGGTAGCCGTGCGCGACGACCTCGATGATGTGCCCGCCATCGAGCAGGTCGGGCAGCATCACCGTGCCGGCGGCATCGGTGTTGCCGGCGTCGATCTCGTGATCGACGGTGACGGTCGCGCCCCTGATCGACACCGTGTCACCCGCGCGGTGCAGGCGGATCACCACGTCCCGGGTCGCCTGGGCGCCGGCCGCCTGGGTCAGGATCACGGCGTGACCAACAGCCGCGAGGCACAGCACTCGCACGATTCGCATGAGGATCAGGTTCGGGTGGCGTGAGAGACGACCCGAACATAACGCGCGCCCTGCACACAACGATGTGCCGCGCGCTGCCCTACCCCGCGCCCCGGGCCGCCTGCGCGTCCGGATGCGCCCCGAAGATGAACACTCCAAGGAGCAGGACGCCGACCACGCCATTGATCACGATGTCCTGGGGACTGTCGGCTCTCTGCATCCCGTGCGCCCGTGCCGCCGCGGTCTGGATGGTCATCGTGCACGCATGGGCGAGGCTCGCCCACGCCGCGTAGGCGATCAGGGAGCGATGCCGCGCCGGATGCCTGACCGACAGCAACAGGCAGATCCCGAGCACGCCGTTTACGCTCGTGAACATCGGCAACGCATCCTGATGGCCCTCGAGCCAGCTGGAGTGCCACAGGATGTCGAACGTGATGAAGGCCCAGGCGAGATAGTACAGACCCATCGCGAGCAGGACGACCTGCAGCGCGCGCTCACGCGTCATGCGTGTCTCCATTGTGGAGTCGCGCCCCGTGCCGGCCGATCAGTCCCATGAGGATCGCCGCCAGCACGGCGGACGCGAGAACCGCAGAATGGTTCACGTCGTCCGCCATGAGCGGACGGTCGCGCATGCGAATCAGCGCATCCGCCATGGCGAAGCCGATCGTGCCCGTGATGAGGTGCGCGGTGAGACGGTGCCGGCTCGGAACGGATGGCGCCGTCCACGGCGTCGCTCCCATGATCGCGGCCAGCACGACGCTGAAGGTCGCCGCCATCAGCATCGCCGACTGCGTTGCCCCATAGCGAGGCACGTCGACGATGCCGGCGCGGAGATACCAGACCGCTCCCACCGTGTTGAAGGCGGCAAGTACGGCCCACCAGTACGCCGCGACTCTCGCGCGCCACGCCAGCGCGATGCTCATGCCGAGCACTCCGCCGCCGACGGCGATCGCGGCGAAGACGAACGGATGGTCCTCGCAGCCTCCCGGCTGATGGCCGAAGAGGAGATGACAGCGCAAGACCTGCGTCGCGAGGTACGTCGCGGCGAGCAACACTCCATGCCACCCGGCGATCAGCGCGACATTGACGACGCCGAGCACGAGTCGTGCGCGCATGGTGCCGCGGGCCGCGTCGTGCATGGGACGGCGCGTGTTGATCGTCCACACGAGTGGCAACCCGCCCAACGCCCAGCGCAGTCGTCGCCACCCGTCCTCGGCGCATTCCGCCTCTCCAGTGAGGGCGTCGAGCCACTCGCGCGATCCGGGCTCGACGCGTCGGTGCAGCCAGCGAAGGAGTCGTCGTGCCAGGAGATCCGCGAGACCTCCGAGACAGTCGCGGATTCGCACTACCGGCTCCCTGGCACAAGGGTGAGGCGACGCGTCAGGCCCGGAGGTGCCGCCGCCGCGAGCGTCGCGCGCGCCGTCTTCGCGCCGTCTCCCGTCAAGCGGTACGTATGGCGTGGCGGACGGCCGGGCTGTTCCGGTTCGGCCCAGCGCGTCTCGAGCCAGCCCTGATCCGCGAGGCGCATGAGGATCGGATAGAGCGTGCCGGACTTGAGACCCGTGCGCTGGCTGAGCGCATAGCCGTAGTGCCACGAGCGCGGCGAGGCGAGCAGGAGTTCGAGCACGCGCAGGGTCTGCGGCGACGTGTTGGGCGGCCGGGGCACGACATACTCTACATATGTTGGCCTTGTGACGCAACCCCTCGCGTGGACGCAGAACGAACGAGCAGCCCCCGACCAGCGGTTGTCGCGGATCCAGTGAGTCACCCGCGTCCGCTGCGCGACGAAGACGAGGTCTCGATGGTCGAGCCCTGCCGCGCGACACAAGGCTGGCCGACGCTGGGCATGGCGACGCACAAACCCCACATAGCAGATCCTCGCCATGCGGGGTTCGACGTCCTGCGAATGGGCCTGGGACGAGTTGAACGTCCGACCTCACGCTTATCAGGCGTGCGCTCTAACCACCTGAGCTACAGGCCCGGATCGGGCAGACCCGGAAGCTAGTCCGCGTCGGAAACGGGGTCAACGCGCCCGGGACCGGCGCGGTGCTCGGCGCGCCGCGACGCCACTCAGAGCGAGCGGCCCTCCCCCGCGAGCACCGTCACCACGTATCGCCAGGCGGCCTCCAGGTCGTCCAGCGTCGCCTGCAGCGCGCGCGATCGCGCACTCGACGAGCGGAGACGATTGCGCGTGCTGGCCAGCAACAGCCGCTCCGACTCGGCGATCTGCTCCGCCGAGCATCCGGCGGCCACGAGCCGGGCGAGATAGCCGCGCACCGCCGCCGCCACCGGGGCCGAGAGCAGCGGCTCGACCGTCGTCGACTCGCCGGGATCGGCCGCCTCGGCACCGATCAGCCAGTCGATCGAGACACGGAGCACCGCGGCGGCCCGCGCGATCGCGGCCGGATCCCTGGGCCGCACTCCGCCATTCTCCCAGCGGCTCACCGTATTGCGCTCGACGCCGATCGCGCGGGCGAGACCGCCCTGCGTCATCCGACGCCCGCCCGGACCGCGAAGCCGCTCCCTCGCCAGCCGCAACCGGTCGGCGAACGTCGTTACGCCGCCCGCGAGGCCCCCGACCGCGCCGCGAGGATCCTAGTCCTCCTCGTCGTCGACGCTGACGAGTTCGTCGTCGACGTCCTCGTCGTCCAGCTCGTCCAGATCATCGTCCTCGTCTTCCTCATCGAGGTCGTCGATCTCGTCGTCCTCCTCGAGATCGTCGTCCTCGTCCTCATCCTCGTCGTCGTCATCCTCGTCGTCGTCCTCATCCTCGTCCTCATCGTCGAAGTCGAGTTCGTCGTCGAGATCCTCGTCGTCGTCCTCGAGCTCCTCGGGCTCGTCCTCGGGATCCGCGTCGTCGACGTCACGACGCGCCAGCTGCGTCGCGGTCCCGCCGGGGATCAGCCACTCCAGATCGGAGAGCGACGCGTCGCGCGCGTACGACACTCCACGCCTGTTCGTCACGTCAGTCAGAGCTAAGGGTGAAACTGGAACGGTGAACGGACTCGGAACTACGCGCGCTCGCGCTTCGCTTCCCGCGACAGCTTCTTCCGATCGTTCGCGCCGAGGGCCCGCTTCCGCAGCCGGATCGCCTGCGGCGTCACCTCGATCAGTTCGTCTTCCTCGATATACTCAAGCGCGCCCTCCAGCGTCAACTCCCGGGGCGGCTCGAGCTGAATGTTCTCATCGGTCGACTTGGACCGCATGTTCGTCAGCTTCTTTTCCTTCGTCGGGTTGACATCCATGTCACCGGGCCGTGACGACTCCCCGACGATCATCCCCTCGTACACCGCCGTGCCCGGATGCACGAACAGCGTGCCACGCTCACTCAGGTTGGCCAGGGCAAACGCGACGACCGTGCCACCCTCCATCGAGACCAGCGTCCCACGCAAGCGGCCAGCCAGCGGCCCCGCCCACGGCCCGTACTCCAGAAACCGGTGGTGGATGATCCCCGTGCCGCGCGTGTCCGTCAGGAACTCCGACCGATAGCCGAAGAGGCCGCGCGCCGGAATCCGGTAGAGGAGCCGCACGAGCCCCTGCCCCGGGTTCTTCATCTCCAGCATCTCCGCCCGCCGCGGGCCCAGCTTCTCGATCACCGCGCCCAGGAACTCCTCCGGCACGTCGATCGCCAGCTCCTCGTACGGCTCCAGTCGCTCGCCGTCGAGCCCGACCTTGGTGATTACGCGCGGACGCGACACCTGGAACTCGAACCCCTCGCGCCGCATCGTCTCCATCAGGATCGTCAGATGCAGCTCGCCGCGACCCGAGACCGACCACGTATCAGTTGAGTCCGTGTCCTCGACGCGCAGCGCGACGTTCCGCTCGAGCTCCCGGTAGAGGCGCTCCCTCAGCTGGCGCGACGTCACGAACTTCCCCTCGCGACCGGCAAACGGCGAGTTGTTCACGACGAAGTCGACCGAGATCGTCGGCTCCTCGACCGCGATCCCCTCCAGCCGCTCCGGATGCTCGACATCCGTCACCGTGAGCCCGATCTCCACCCCCTCGAGCCCCGCCAGCGCCACGATCTCCCCGGCATCGGCCGTCGGCACCTCGACGCGCTCCAGGCCCTCGTAGGCGAAGAGCTTCGTCACGCGCGCGACCTGCGCCGGCTGGGTCGGATCGAGCGCCAGCAGCGCCACCTGATCGCCGACGCGCACCGACCCGCGCTCGACGCGCCCGATGCCGAGCCGCCCGAGATACGGCGAATGATCGATCGTCGAGATCAGCATCTGGAACGTCCCGTGGGCATCCGATGGCGGCGGCGGCACCTTGTCGACGATCGTCTGGAAGAGCGGCGCCAGGTCGACCGGCGGCACCTCCATGTCCATCGTCGCGATCCCCTCGCGCCCCGACGCATAGACGACCGGCGCGTCGAGCTGCGCCTCGTCCGCCTCGAGCTCGATGAAGAGATCGAGCACCTCATCATGCACACGCATCGGATCGGCGCCCGGTCTATCGATCTTGTTGATCACGACGATCGGGACGCGCCCGAGCGCCAGCGCCTTGCGGAGCACGAACCGCGTCTGCGGCATCGGTCCGTCGAACGCGTCGACGACCAGCAGCACGCCGTCCACCATCCGCAGGATCCGCTCGACCTCGCCGCCGAAATCCGCGTGCCCCGGCGTGTCGACGATGTTGATCTTCGTGCCGTGCCAGCGGATCGACGTGTTCTTGGCGAGAATCGTGATCCCGCGCTCCTTCTCCAGCGGGTTGGAGTCCATCACCCGCTCCTCCACGACCTGATTGTCGCGGAAGGCGCCGGCCTGGCGGAGCATCTTGTCGACGAGGGTCGTCTTCCCGTGATCGACGTGAGCGATGATGGCAACGTTGCGGATCTGCATAAGCCGCGAAATATACCCGGCCCCGACCGCAACACTCAAGCGAGATCGTCACGCGCGCCGACGTCCAAGTACCGGTCCGGCAAAGATTTCGGGGGGCGAGCCCGGCGGTGACGCCCCGCGACCCGCGCTCCGCCTCTCTACCGTGGCGCTACCGTGCTGCTACCGTGCTGCTACCGTCGCGCTCCGGCCCTGCTACCGCCTGACCGGCGTGCCGCGCGGGCTCGAGGGCTTGGCGCTGCCGGCGTCACCGCCACGAAGGTCGACGCTCCCCTTGGCCGCCGCCGGTGGGGCGCCGTTCGACCCGCCCTTCCCTTCCTCCTCCGCAAACCCGACATCGATGCCGCGGTTCTTGAGCATCATCACGAACCCGGTCTTGTCCTGCGCCTTGATATAGGCGTCGCGCGGCTCGACCTGCTTCGTGTCGACCAGCTCGATCAGCGCGTCGTTCAGCGTCACCATGCCGTTCTTGCGCGACGTCTGCATCACCGACATCAGCTGGAACGTCTTCCCCTCGCGGATCAGGTTCGACACGGCGGGGGTCGAGAGCAGGATCTCGCGTGCGGCGACGCGACCGCCGCCGATCTTCGGCAGCAGCGACTGCGAGATCACGGCCTTGAGCGACTCCGAGAGCATCACGCGGATCTGGTCCTGCCGGTCCGCCGAGAACTGGTCGATGATCCGGTCGATCGTGCTGGGCGCCGTCGTCGTGTGCAACGTGCCGAAAACGAGGTGTCCCGTCTCGGCCGTCTCGATCGCGATCGAGACCGTCTCCAGGTCGCGCAACTCGCCGACGAGGATGATGTCCGGATCCTCGCGCAACGCCGCGCGGAGCGCGCTCTTGAAGGAGTGCGTGTGCACGCCGACCTGCCGCTGCGTGATCAGGCACTTCTTGTTCTTGTGCACGAACTCGATCGGGTCCTCGATCGTGATCACGTGATCCGTGCGGACCCGGTTGACGAGGTCGACGAGCGCGCAGAGCGTCGTCGACTTCCCCGAGCCGGTCGGCCCGGTCACGAGGACGAGCCCCTTGTTGAGGTAGCAGAGGTTCTGCACCTCCTGCGAAAGCCCGAGCTGCTCCACCGTCGCGACGTCGGACGGAATGACGCGGAAGACGCCGGCCGCCCCCTTCCGCTCACGCAGCGCGTTGCAGCGGAAGCGCGCCACGCCGTCGATCTCGTAGGCGTAGTCGGTGTCGTTCTTGTCGGCGAACTCCTGGCGGTTGCGACCGGGCATGATCGCCCGCAGCATCACCTCGAGCGTGTCGTTGTCGAGGACCGGATACCCCTCGATGCGCGCCATTTCGCCGTCGACGCGGATCAGCGGCGGCTCGCCGCAGCGCAGATGCAGGTCGGACGCCCGGCGCTTGACGAGCATCGTCAGCAGCGCATCCATGTCCGCCCGCGCCGCCTCAGCCCGCTCCTCGCCGCTCGTCACCATCGCGAGGCGGCTCTCCGGCACCGCGAGCTCCGGCGGCACCGTCGCCGCGCTCGCGGCACTCGCCGCGGCCGGCGCCGGCTCGTCGCGGGCCGCGTCGGCGGCCGCCGGCGCCTGATCCCCGGCGACGTCGTCCTCGACGACCTCCTCCTCATCCTCGACCGTCGCCTCATCCCCGCCCGGCATGATCGAGGCGTGCCAGCGACCGCCGGTCAGCGCCGTCTTGACCGTGAACGCGCCCTCGCCGTTCTCGTAGGCGAAGACCGACGACTTGCCGGCGTCGAGCTGCCGAATGACGGCCGGGGGCGCGATCTCCTTGAGGAGCATCATGAGCTGCGCGGCCGACAGCGGCTGCTTGGTGATCGCCCGCGGGGCGCCCTCCTTCTGCAACAGGGCCAGATCGCCCTCGATGAGGACGATCGCGTCTGCCTTGTTCCCGACCATGACGGACAGGAAGCGGTCGAGTTGCGGCATGTTGGTCCGGGTCACTCCGTCGGGCGGACGTGTTCGATGAGCGTCCGGTTCACCAGACAGACGCCACCGGCCGCATACAGCACCACGAAGCGCTGCGCATACCGGTTGAGAAAATCGAGCAACCGCGGACGTTCCGCGGGCATCTCCAGATAGACGAGACCGGTCCGGACCGACCCATCGCTGAGCGTCAGCTCCACCTGCTCGGCGCGCGCGCCCTGCAGGTGGTACTGGTCGTCGAACCGCTCGCCGGCGACGACGACCTCGCGCACCTGATCCTTGGCCACGAGCAGCGTGCCGCCCGCCCGGCCCAGCGGAAAGAAGGGCTCCTCGCTGTTCAGAATGTCGGGGATCTCCTCCCGTCCACGCCGAACCGGCGAAAAGTCCTGCACGAACATTTCCCCGTTGAGCTGCTCACCGCCTAGCATGATCAGGGAGACCGGGAGCCGGAGTTTGGTGATTCGGAAATCAGTCGTCACAGGCTGGACTCCCCGCAGGGCGGCGCAGCATATCCGTTGATGGACGCGCGCCCGTGCCAGCCCGTCACGTCGGGGTCACGACACCCGACGGCCCTAGTCGTGCAGGTGGCGCTCCCGCTCGTACATCTCGCGGCGCTCCAGCTGGACCGTGACATGATCGATGCCGAAGAGCCGCATCGCGTCGTGCACGTGCTCCAGCACGTGCTGCTGCCGCTCCGGCTCCCGGACCATCGCGTGGGCGCTCATCGCGACCATCCCGGGCGTCACCGTCCAGACGTGCAGGTCATGCACCGACTCGATCCCGGGAATCGCCGCCAGCTGGTCCCGCACCGCGGGGACGGAGATGTGCGACGGCGTCGCCTCCAGCAGGACGTCGACCGACTCCCGCACGATCCGCCACGACCCGCGCACGATCAACGCCGTCATGACGATCGACGCGAGCGGATCGGCGGCCTGCCACCCGGTGACGCGGATCACCACCGCGGCCGTGACCGCGCCCAGGCCACCCAGCAGGTCGCCCAGGACATGGAGGTAGGCGGCCCGCATGTTCAGACTCTCCCCGCCGCCCCCGTGCAGCACGTACGCCGAGACGAGGTTCGTCACCACGCTCAGGGTGGCGACGACCAGCATGAGTCCGCTCTCGACCGGCGTCGGGTGCCGAAGCCGCACGACCGCCTCGACGATGATCCATGCCGAGAGCAGCAGCAGCGTCGCCCCGTTCAGGAAGGCGGCCAGGATCTCCCAGCGGAGGTAGCCATACGTCTTCTGCGGCGTCGCCGGCTGTTGGCTGAACCAGACGACGAAGAGCGAAAACGCCAGCGCGGCGACGTCCGTCACCATGTGCCCGGCATCGGCCAGCAGCGTCAGCGAGTGCGACAGCACCCCGCCGATCACCTCGGCGACGAGGAAGACCGCCGTCAGGACGAGCGCGATCCAGAGCCGCCGGGAGTTTCCCGCCCCATGGGCATGGCCGTGCGCATGGCCGTGGGCATGCCCGTGGGCATGCCCGTGGGAATGCCCGTGGCCGTGGCTGTGGCCGTCCGCGTGGCTGTGGGCGTGCCCGTGGTCGTGCCCTGCGTGGGACGGGGCGGTCACCGGGGGCCTACCACCGGCGACACTGGCCCCTGCCGCGCGCCAGCGGATACCTTGACCGGGTGCCTGCTCGGCTGCTCGCCATCGTCACGCTCGTGTTCTTCAACGGGTTCTTCGTCGGCGCCGAGTTCGCTTTGGTGCGATCCCGCCGGACGCGCCTCGAGGCAATGGCCCGGGACGGCGACCGCCTCGCGGGCCTCGCCCTCCGCGCTACAACTAACATCCCGTCCCTGCTGTCGGCCAGTCAGCTCGGCGTCACCCTCGCCAGCCTGGGCCTCGGGTTCGTCGCCCAGACCGCCCTCGACGGCCCCGTCCGCGACTTCCTCGACCAGCTCCCGATCGCCGTCGACGTCTCGCTCCGTGTCGCGATCGCCGGCACCGTCTCGATCTCCGTCATCACCTTCCTCCACGTCGTCTTCGGCGAGGTGGCGCCGAAGGCCGCCGCGCTCCGGCACCCGGAGTCGATGGCCCGCTGGTTCGTCCCGCCGCTCATGCTCTGGGCGGTGCTCGTCACGCCGTTCACCGCCGTCCTGACCCGCTCCGCCCAACTGGTGCTGCGCCTGATCGGCCAGCGGGGGGACTATTCCCCCGAGGACAACGTCCACTCCCCCGAGGAGCTGCGGCTCCTCGTCGAACAAAGCGAGGAAAAGGGCGCCCTCGAGAGCCATGACGCGGCCCTGATCGAGGGGGTCTTCGAGTTCTCGGAGAAGAACGCGCGGGAGGTGATGACGCCGCGCACCGAGATCGTCGGGCTCCCGGCCGACTCGACGCTCGACGAGACCCTGGCCATCGTCACCGACGCCAGCTTCTCGCGCTACCCGGTCTACAACGGCTCCGTCGACGACATCGTCGGCCTGATCCTCGCCAAGGACCTGCTCCCGGTGGACCGGACCCGCCCCGAGGCGTTTTCGCTCCGCGCGATCATGCGACCCGTCCACGTCGTCCCCGGCTCGCGCGAGGTCGAGGAGGTCCTGGCCGACTTCAAGCGCCTCAAGGAACACATGGCCGTCGTCGTCGACGAATACGGCGGCACGGCCGGCCTCGTGACGATGGAGGACCTCCTCGAGGAGATCGTCGGCGAGATCCTGGACGAGTACGACGAGCCCGAGGCGGCGCCGGCGACCGACCAGACCGGCGAGGTGATCATCCCCGGCACCACGCACATCGGCGAGCTGAACGACCAGTTCACGCTCACCGTCCCCGAGGACGACTACACGACGATCGGCGGGTTCGTCTTCGGCGCGCTCGGGCGCCTCCCAATCGTCGGTGACCGCGTGACCGCCGGCGGCGCGACGTTCACCGTCCGCGAAATGGATGGCCGTCGCGTCGAATCCCTCGCGGTCGACGTCCAGACCCCCGATCCGGCCGCAGAGGTCACCGACGACGCGGATCGCTGACGCGCGGTGTCGGGCGCCAGGCCGACGGCCGCCGCGTCGCCGGTCACCCGACGGCCGGCCCTCCTATGGCCACGGCTAGGGTGCCGCCTATGGCCACGCCTACGGTGCCGCCTTCGGCGCGCCGCGCGGCAGGAGTTCGTCCGCCTCGGCCAGTTCGTAGGCGTTGACCGCCATCACCGTCGCGGCCTGCGCCAGATCCTCCGGCAGGGCGTGATCGAACGTGTCGACCTGCGAGTGATGCGTGTGCCCGTACCCGCGCGTCTCCTGGTCGTAGTTGAACGACGGCACGCCGTACGGCAGAAACGAGAGGTGATCCGTCCCGCCCTTGTTGGCCGAGCGAATCGTGAATGGCCCGAGGCTCGCGGCGGGGCCGAGCACCGAGAGCCACGCGTCGTGCAGCTCGCTCCGTCCCTGGAGCGCGATCCCCGTGATCCGGCCGGTGCCGTTGTCGAGGACGAGGACCGCCTGCATCTTCGCCAGGTCGCCGGCATGTCGCGCGGCGTACGCATCGGAGCCCAGGAGCCCCTCCTCCTCGCCGGTGAAAAGGACGAAGCGGATCGTGCGCGACGGACGGACGCGCGCCGCGGTCAGCGCCTTCGTCAGGATGCGCGCCGCCTCGAGGACGGCGATCGCGCCGGCGCCATTGTCGGTCGTCCCCGTGCCCAAGTCCCACGAGTCGAGGTGCGCGCCCAGGAGCACGACCTCGTCCGGCCGGTCCGCGCCCCGGATCTCGGCGACGGTGTTGTAGGCGGTCAGCGTGTCGGCGGTCAGCGAGTTGGCGACGTCGGCGCGCAGCGTCACGTCGACGCCCGCCTGTCGCAGGCGCCAGAGCATCGCGTACGTCTCGTGCGGCAGCACGATCGACGGGAGCGGGTAGAGCTGGAGCGGCGACCCGCTCATCGTCAGGAGGCCGAACTCCTTCGATCCGTCCTGCAGCGTCCCGAGGGCGCCGAGCTGCGCGAGCAGGCCCGGGACGTCGCGCCGGAACTGCCGCTGCGCGTCGGTCAGGGTGGTGGCGGCGTGGAGCGCGGAGTCGGCACGCACGCTGTCGGCGCGGGTCATCGGCGGGCCGTCGCCGTTGTGGATCAGCGCCGGCGGCCGCGCCAGCACCCACCGTCCGCGGATCGCGTTGCTGTCGCGCGCGAGCGCGGCCGCCGACGTCTCCGTGAGGATCGTCACGCCGCCGGTGGCCGGCCCGTTCGTCCCCGGCGCCCACGCCCACGACGCGGCGAAGAGCGTCTGCCGGTGCGGCGCGAGCAGGTCGACGACCATCGGGCCGCGCTGCCAGCCGCGCCCGAAGCGCCACGCCTCCTGCCACGCACTGTCTGCGCCATACTCCCTGAACTTGCGCGCGGTCCACTCGTTGGCGCGGCGCAGTGCCTCGGTGCCCGTGAGCCGTGGGCCGATGACATCCGAGAGATAGGCGAGATCGGCCGCGACATGCGAGTCGGACGTGCCGGCGACGATCATCGCCCGCACCATCCCCGAGTCCGGCGGGATCGTCACCGTGACCTGCGCCGGCAGCGGCGCGGTATCGATCGACGTGATCGCGAGGGCCTGGCCGCCCGCCACGCTCGTCACGACGGTGGGAGTGGGCGCCGGGGACGCCGCGAGCGCCGGCGCCGGTGCCGCTGCCCTTGATGACGACGTGCTGTCGGTCGTCGTCTCCGGCACGCGCCGCACGGTGACGCACGCCGTCGTCGTCGCCAGGACGATCGCGATCGCCCACGGCCGCCAGGCGCGGTCGCCGGGGCGGGCGCGTCGCGTCATCGGTGGGCGGCCGATTGCGGCGGCGTCGCGTGCGAGCGCGGTGACGCGTGCGTCGCCGCGGCCAGGCGACCGCAGATCGTTGCCGCCAGGAGCGTCGCGGCGATCATGCTCGACGCATCCGCCACGCCGCGCCCGGCGATGTCGAGGGCGGTGCCATGGTCGGGCGATGTCCGCGGAAACGGGAGGCCCAGCGTCACGTTCACCCCCGATCCGAACGACGCGACCTTGATCGCCGTCATGCCGACGTCGTGATACGGCGCGATCACCGCGTCGAACTCGCCCCGAATGGCGCGCACGAAGACGGTGTCGGCGGGGAACGGGCCGATCAGCCCCGCAGCGACGGCTGCGGGGCGGAGCAGCGTCTCGTCCTCGTCACCGAACCGTCCGCCGTCCCCGAGGTGCGGGTTGAGGCCGCAGAGCGCGATCCGCGGGTCGCTGATCCCGAACCAGTCGGCGAGCCCGGCGCGCGTGACGCGCGCGGCATCGGCGATCGCGCCGTGCGTCAGCGCGCGCGGCACATCGCGGAGCGCGACGTGCGTCGTCGCCAGCACGACCCGCAGTCGCTCGGACGTGAGCATCATCGCGACCGTCGACCCGGTGAGCGCGGCGAGCATCTCGGTATGCCCGGGGAAGTCGTACCCGCCGGCGTGCAGCGCGGCCTTGTCGATCGGCGCCGTCACGATCCCGTCGACCGCCCCGGACTGCGCGAGCGCGACCGCTCGCTCGATCGCCAGTCCGCTCACGCGTCCGGCCGTCGCGGCGTCACTGCCGGCCGTCCACGCGCCCACCGCATCGTCCGGCGCGACGATCGTCCCCGTCGGCCCGACGATCACGAGCTCGCACTGCTGCCGCACGGTGTGATCGAGCGCGGCCTGGGCGACGATCTCGGGGCCGATGCCGCGCGGATCGCCCAGGGTGACCGCCAGTCGCGCGCGCGTCGTCGCGGGCGTCAGGGCGGCCGCCGTCAGGTGACGGGCGAGGCCGACCTCGGCCCGGGGTCCGGGTCGAGCCGCACCGAGACGTAGGTGTCGCGCCGCAGCGAGTCGAGCAGCCGGCGGATCGACCGCTCCTGCTTCAGCTCATCGCGGATCTGCTGCCGGAGGTCGGCCACCGTGTAGTCGCCCCCCTCCTCGGCCGAGATGATCTGCGCGACGACGAACTTCGTCGTGTTGTTCGTCCGGTCGAGGATCGGGAACGGCTCGACGAAGTCCTTGGCCCGCTTCCCGGCAAACGCCTTCTGGTAGCTGGGCGGCAGCGAGTCGCGCGGGAACGGCTGGAGGCTCCCCTTCTCCTCGTTGGGATCGTGGTAGTGGGCGACGAGCGTGTCGAACGGCACGCCGGCCTTCCACTGCACCAGGACACTGTCCGCCCGCAGCCGGGCGATCGTCTCCTGCGCGGAGTCGATCGACCAGCGAATCAGGATGTGGCTCGCCTTGACCTCGCCGGGCTTCACCCGGTCGACCTTGATGATGTGGTATCCGAAGACCGTCTCGATCACGGGGCTCAGCTGGCCAGGCGGCAGCGCGAACATCCATGCGTCGAACTCGCGCACCATGTTGCCGCGCCGGTTCCAGCCAAGATCGCCGCCGACGGACTTCGTCCCCGGGTCCATGCTCTCCCGCTTGGCCAGCTCGGCGAAATCGGCGCCGTGCTTGAGATCGGCGAGGATCGAGTCGGCCTTGGCGTGCGCCGCGTACTTCTCGGCCGCCGAGGGCTTCGGCGCGATGACGATCTGGCGGAACGTCACCTGGGCCGGCCGCTTGGGGAGCTTGTCGCGGTTGGCGTCGAACGCCTTGTCGACGTCCGCCTCGCTCACCGTCGCCGAGAGCAGCTTGCCGTCCTCCTTCAGCTTCTGGATCACCCGCTGTTGCAGCGCCGAGCGCTTGTTCTGCTCGATCAAACCCTTGCGCCACTCCTCCGGCGAGCCGAAGCCCGCCTTCTTGAGCTCGCTCCGGTACTCCGCCTCGCTGGCGAACTGCCCACGGACGCGTTTCACCTGCGCATCGACTTCCGGCGTGACATCCTCGTCGGCGACATCGATCTTGAGGTCCTTCGCGCGCTGCACGAGCAGCTCCTGGTCGATCAGATCGTTGGTGACGTCGGCGACCATCTTCGCCTGCCCCGCCGAATCCGGCGGCACCTGCAGCCCCTGCGCGCGCCGCACGTTGATCGCCTCGAGCACGCTGCTCCAGAGCACCGGCTCATCCCCGACGACCGCGACGACGCGCTCGAGCGGATACGAGCGCCCGCCGACCGGCGCGACCTCGGGCACACCGGGCGCCGTGGTCGGCGGCGGTGTCGTCGCGGTCGTCGAGGCAGTCGCCCCTGACGCCGGCGGCGGCGCGGCCGTCGTCGTCGCGGCCGGCGGGGTGGCCGGTGGTGCCGCCGGATGCGTCGTGTCGGCGACCGGCGCGGGGGTCGGCGATGTGGCCGGGTGCGTCGTGTCCGCGGGCGCCGGGGTCTGCGCCGAGGCGACGCGCGCGAGCGCGCCCTGCGCGACGATCACGGCGACCGCCAGGCCGACCGGCAGCCGGCCGATCGACCATGAGAGACGCCGCAGGGTCCGCATGGGACTCACTACCCCACGTCCCATGCGGTTGTTGCGTCCGCTACTTGCCACGCGGGGCAGCACCTGACGGGGCAGCACCTGACGGGGCAGCACCTGACGGGGCAGCACCTGACGGGGCGGCGCCTGGCGGGGTCGCGGGCGTCGGACCGGCCGGTGCGGGCGAGGCCGGTGCGCCAGCCGGCGACATGCCGGGGAGCGGCACCGCCGACGGCGGCTCGTGCGCCGTACGCGTCGAGTCGACCGACTTCCGCTCCGCGGTCGCCTTCGCCAGCGCGCGATCCAGCCCGGCCTCGTTGACCTGCGACTCGTACTTCGAGCGAAGCAGCCCCTCGATCGGGCTCGGGACGTCGACGAAGCGCGTCCCCGGGGCCTGCGTCAGCAGTCGCTCGAGATACGTCTCGACGTGCGCGGCGGCGAGCCGCTCGCGCTGCGTCAGCCCCTTGGCGCTGTCCGTCAGCTGCTTCGGATCGACGCCGAGGAGCGTCCACGCGTTGGTGATCAGCCCTTCGTAGTTCTTCGTGATCTCGGCGAGCTGCGCCGAGTCGACGACGACCTTGGCACTGTCGGCCGCGCGGAGCACGAGTTCGTTGCGGACGAAGTTCTTCACGATCGGCGGGACCGCCGTGTCGGGGAGCTGCGCGAGCTGCGCGCGCTGCGCCGCGGGGAAGAGCGACAGCCACTGCGCGAGCCGGCCGGCCGTGAAGTCGCCGGCCGTCGACGTGGCGAGGACGGCGTTGTCCGAGCGATGACCCTGAATGTCCGTCGCGACCGACTTGGCGCCGACGGCCGCGTTGGGCTTCACCACGATGTGGCCGGTCGAGTCGAGGCGCGCGAAGTACGTGCTCTCCGCCTGCTGCTTCTGCCGCGTGCCCGCGGCCTCGGCGACGGTGCCGCGCACCTCGTCGTACGTCGGCCGGTAGATGATGTGGTAGCCGAACTGCGTCTTCACGACGCCCGGCGCGACGGTGCCCGGCTTCGTCGCGAGCAGCGCGGTCTCGAACTCGGGGACCATCTGTCCCTTCTGAAAGACCTTGAGGTCGCCGCCGTTGCGCGCCGAGCCCGGATCCTGACTGTTCTGCTGCGCCAGTTCGGAGAAGTTGGCCGGCGTCACCTTCGCGCGGAGCGCCTCCGCCTTCTTCCGCACCGAATCCAGGGCCGCCTTCGCCGTGTCGCCACGCGGGGGCATCAGCAGGATGTGGCGCGCCGAGAGCACGTCGCCGGCCGCGTACTTCGCGGCGTTGCCGGACGTGTCGGCCTTGAACATTCCCTCGAAGAGCTTCTTCGCCTTCGCCTGCCCGATGATCGCCCAGAGGGAGACATCGAGGTCCTTCTTGCTCTTCAGCGAGTCGCCGTTGGCCGCCGCGAGACCGAGCAGCTGATAGTCGATCCAGACGTCGACGACCTGGCGGGCGACGTCCTTCTGGAGCGGGGCCTTCGAATGGGCGAGCAGCGACGCCAGCCGATCGACCGACAGGGCCTGCGAGCCGGCCGAGGCGACGGTGTCGACGTGCGCCGTCATCGCCTCCTTGAAACCGGAGCAGGCGGCGACGGTCAGCGTCGTCAGACAGACGAGAACGGGACGGGTCATGGGAGCGGGCACAGGTATGGGATCGGGGCGAGCGACGGGCAGGCGGTCACGAGACGACACTCCGTAGCGCCCGAACGACTCCGTCGAGGAGCTCGACACCGCCAAGGCGGGTGAGCTTCAATGATAGCGGTTGTGTACGGCGGACCTCGGTCTGGAACTGCACATCGTGAAAGGCCGCGGAGAGGCCCTTCATGCGCGGGACCGCATCCGGCCGAAACGTAATACGGGCTTCCGCGCCCCGCACGAGGATCCCCTCGACCCCCAGATGTCCGCCGACGACGCGCAGCACCGCGGCGGCGAAGAACGCGGCCGCCGCCGGCGGCAACGGGCCGAACCGGTCGCGCAGCTCGGCCTGCAGCGCATCGATCGCGGCCGCGTCATCGATCCGCGTGAGCCGCCGATAGGCGTCGAGTTTCGCGTCCTGCGACGGGATGTAGTCATCGGGGAGATACGCCGGCACGTCGAGCGAGACGTCGGCCGGCGCCGGCCGCGTCGAACCCGGGCCGCGCTGGAGCTTCCGCACCTGCTCCTCGAGCATCCGCAGGTACATGTCGAACCCGACCGCCTGCACGAACCCCGACTGCTCCGGCCCCAGGATGTTGCCGGCGCCGCGGAGCTCCATGTCCTTGAGCGCCACGCGATATCCCGACCCGAGCTCCGTGTGATGCTCGAGCACCTGCAGGCGGCGCTCGGCATCGGGATCCACCGCGTCCGGCACGAGCAGGTAACAATAGGCGCGCCGATGCGACCGGCCGACCCGGCCGCGCAGCTGATAGAGCTGCGCCAGGCCGAAGTGATCGGCGCGATTGATGAACATCGTGTTCGCGTTTGGCACGTCGAGGCCCGACTCGACGATCAGCGTCGAGACGAGCACATCGACCTCGCCGTTGACGAACCGGCGCATCACTTCCTCGAGGTCGCGCTCGCGCATCTGGCCGTGGCCGACGGCGACGCGCGCGCGCGGCACCAGCCCGTGGATATGGTCGGCGATCGCCTGGATCGTCTCGATCCGGTTGTGGACGAAGAAGACCTGGCCGCCGCGATCGAGCTCGCGGCCGATCCCCTCCTCGATCAGCCCATCGTCCCACGGTTCGACGAACGTCAGCACCGGCGACCGGTCGCGGGGCGGCGTCTGCATCAGCGTCATGTCGCGGAGCCCGGCGAGCGAGAGGTGCAGCGTGCGCGGGATCGGCGTCGCCGTCAGCGTCAGCACGTCGGTATCGAGCCTGAGCTGCTTGAGCCGCTCCTTGTGCTTCACGCCGAACCGGTGCTCCTCGTCGACGATGATCAGCCCCAGATCGCCGAACGTCACGTCGGGACTGAGCAGGCGGTGCGTGCCGATCACGAGGTCGATCTGCTTCGTCTTGAGCGCCTCGAGCGTCTGCGCCTGCTCCTTCGCCGACTGGAAGCGGCTCATCACGCCGATGCGGAACGGGAAGTCCGCCAGCCGGTCGCCAAACGAGCGCGCGTGCTGATCGGCGAGGATCGTCGTCGGCACGAGGACCGCCACCTGGCGCCCCGACTGCATCGCCTTGAACGCGGCGCGCACGGCGATCTCGGTCTTGCCGTAACCGACGTCGCCGACGAGCAGGCGGTCCATCGGCCGCACGCGCTCCATGTCGCCCTTCACGTCGGTCGTCGCCTTGCGCTGGTCCGGCGTGTCCTCGAAGAGGAACGACGACTCGAGCTGCCGCTGCCACGCCGAATCGGGGGCGTGCGGCGGGCGGTGCGCGACCTGCCGGCGGGCGTAGAGATCGAGGAGCTCGACGGTCAGCTCCTGGATCGCGGCGCGCGTGCGATCGCGCTGCTGCGCCCACTTCTTCCCGCCGAGCCGGTGCAGCCTGGGCGCCGGCGCATCGGCCGAGACGTCGCCGGCGGCGCGGTAGCGCTCGAGCTGGTCGACGCGATACAGCGGGACGTTG
>Ga0116229_10006856_pt1 | contig 18243 bp, 15 predicted proteins | sample S1TSphgellanicum_3_FD_87313 | JGI IMG/M metagenome (GOLD analysis project Ga0116229, IMG submission 87313) | Host-associated microbial communities from peat moss isolated from Minnesota, USA - S1T2_Fc - Sphagnum magellanicum MG | ecosystem: Host-associated > Plants > Peat moss > Unclassified... | reverse complement strand
CGACTAGTTTTCACATGCGACTTGTCTTAGGCGACTAAAAGGATTTTAGTTGCAAAATGTCTCTTGCGACTAAAATTTAGTCGCAAAGAGCAGTCGAAAATACATGTTTTTCTTCTAGTGAATTCAACTAAATGTTAAATATAAGTTTATTATAAATTATGGACAAACATTCATATGAATGAACTTCATAGCATTGGCATCCATGATAATAATTAATATTTCACCTTGAGCAACTATTTGATCACATCTTACCTTCATCCAATGAAACAAATAATAACCACCTTGCATTAACATGTTATGGCATGGAATCAACATAAAGATATTTAACAATCAATTATTATAACCTGCCAACCACCTTTACAAAGTAGTTAATGCCACCTCAACCATACTTAAGGCAAGCTGGGGAGGTTAGTTTAACTACCTCAGGAAAAAAAAAAAAAAAACCATGCCTAGATGCTAGGAAGTTGTAATGCTTAAAAAGGAAAATCATAATTAAAAAATAATTAAAAATGTAGTGAAGGGTTATGGTGATTTGGCTTTTATTCAAAAGTGGGGATTAACGATTTTCTTGTAATCAATAGTGGGTTATTGTTGATCTTGGGTTTTGTGGATAACTAGATTGGCAAATTGAAGTTTGTGAAGCGATAAATTTGGCACATTGAAAGTTGAGGAGGTAACGACTTTGGCACATCCAATGGTGATGATGTTGTGATGATGGTGATCATTCTTTTATCCTTTGGTGCTAATGGTAGCAACAAAAAGTTACAGCTCACAAAGTGCAAGCGATGGGCAAAAATTTAGGGAGTTGATAAGGTGACAACATGTCACTAAAGGGGGGTTTTCTAATGGCTTTTTTTTAACGAAAAATCTTTTTAAATTTTCATTGAACATTTTTCGCTATCACAATCTAGCAACAAATCACCAAGAAAAAAAACATTGTTATAGAGTTGGGGATGTCATGTTAAAACTTGACATTCTATTGTGCAATTATGAAACAAGTCCAATTTTATTATGGTACATTATACTTGCAAGTTGTTGTTCACATTGTCTAATCCTAGAAGAAAGATAAAATGGTACTTGGAGTGGAACATCTAGATTATGAATGTAATTTACAACCCATTCACAAAATATAATTTGTATGATGGGGATTTGGCTATTGTTCTTTTGATAGTTGTTCCCATAGATGTTGTGCAATGTAATGTGAAATGTAACCTTGATTTTGATGATCTAAAATCAATTTCCCAACAAAAAAATCTTTTAAATACTTAATGATGTTATCGATAGTTTTTAATAATATTCTTTCTATCATTGTACTTATTCCAAGTAATTTATATATGTGAAAATTACTTGGATCACAATTTTGATTTGAATACCATTTAGTATTATTATTTCCACAAGTTTTTTTAAGTAAAGAAAAAAAATTGCACATCAACTTTACATTCTATTTAAAACTATATATCTATATATATATATATAAGTAATTTTGTAGTTCAAGCAATATTTCAATGCAAGAAATTTTTTAATATAAGATTTTTTTTAATTCAATAGGTTTTTCAATGTAATTTTTTTTCATGCATTCTTTTTCAATTCAAATAGTTTTTCAATGTTTGTGTCATGGTTGTAAGTATTTGTGTGTGAAAGTACGTGTGGGGGTGCAAAAAAGAAAAGTTCAAATGATTGTGTGAGATGTTAACTTTATGTATGAGTGTAAAAATGAGAATAATTGCATGTGTTTTTATGTGATTGTGCGGATGTGTGTATAATTATGGTGTGTCATTTTTGCTCATTTGTGAGAAAGAAAGGGTGACCATAGAATGTAATTATGTGCGAAGCTTGCCATGCATTGTAATGGAAATGATTCCATGGGCACCTGTGTAAAGGTGTGTGACTAAACTTTGTTACTTGTTTGAGGTGTTAAATGCATGTGTTAGTATGAAAGAAACTTTTTAAGATTATTTTTAAGATTTTGTATCAAACCTATAGTTTCATGTAATTAGTTTGAAATTAAAATTTATGTACTTGAATTTCTAAATATAATTGTTTCAAGAATGTGGTAAGGAAAGGAAATTTTCTTTTGGTGTGTGAAGTTTACAACAAACATGTTTGAGAAAATGTGTGTTTTTGGAAAATTTTCAAAAGAAGTCACAAGAGCTTTGAATTTTAAAACATTATTAGGTCAAAGCCAAATTTTTTGAAATTCTGTGAAATTTTTGCAAATATTTTTAAATTACTAATTTGTGCCAAATTTTGCAAAAAAATGCAACATAATTTTTTTCATTATTAAAAAATCAAGTTAAACATATATAAACATTTTGAAAGAAAAGAATTGGTGGCCCAATGCATTTCTTCCCACATTTCGGAAAAAGATCATTAGGTAGTAGTTCAATGTTTTTTTCGATAATTTATTTTTTCATTTTTCCCATAGAATCAAGAAAAGTATTGGGTGACTATTTGATGCATTTCCTCCCACATTAAAAAAAAAGACCATTGGGCAATTGCTCAATGTTTTTAAAATTTTGGGCAATGAAAGAAAAACATTAAATCATTGGTTGATGATTTTCTTCCCATATCCAGGAAAAAGACCATTGAGTAGCCACCCCATGCATTTCCCCCACACTAGATTAAAAAAGACCATCAAGTGATTGCATGATGCTTATCCTCCACGTGTAAAAAAAAGATTGTGACCTTGACTACATCATGGAATTGGAAAATAAACATTAGTCCTACTTTTTTTTATAATCAATTTAATTTGAATTCATAGAATGAAAACAATTACATTCCATCTTCTAGTAGGATTTCATGTAATCATTAGTTTAAAGAGAACCTCTTGTGGTAGAGCCATTGTTTCTTATTATAGTTACAACCAAATTGAACAACACATTAAACTTTTATGTCTATGAGATTGCATAAAAAACTTTCAAAGTAACACTTCAAAGCAAGCATTTGTGTCAATACCATTGTACATTGATGCATATTTTGCATAAGGCTTGTTAGGTCAATGAGTTATAACCACATTACCCAATTTTGAATTGTATCTTTGCCATCCTCCCCATTTCGTAAGAACAATGAACATCCAACACATATGTTAATTCTACTAACAATGGTACATCAAAACTAAGCTATAGGTTCCATTAATGGTCATGATTGTGAATGTCAATTCCACGTTGGAACTCTTTTCATATCATCATCTTCAATCATCCCATGTGAAAATTGGATGTTCCAAGTGATTCTTAAACATATTTGAATTCAATCATGACACATCACATTGAACAAAAATTCATTCCTTTTTAATTCCTTTGTTTGAGATTGATATGGTTTTGTGAGTTTATTATATTATCAATTCATATCACAAGAAAAAAAAGATAGAGTGGACAAAATGCTCACTCTAATTGTCCACAATGTTGAAATAATTGTCACTTCACATAATTTTGAGATCATGAAAGGAAGGGGAAACAGGATGATGTGAAAAGTTTCTGAACCAAATGCTAAGTTATAGCAAGCAAATTTATTTAATGGCACAAATACAAATTCTACGCATTTTAATCATTTTTTCTTTTCTTTTTTCCTTTTTGGTTCATTTTGTGATGTTGTAAAAGTGATGATCATCCATAATAAAATTTAGTGAAAATTAGCCATAAATTAGAAATGAAAGCCAAAAATTGAAGCATATACTTCTATATTTTTGGCTACCTACTGGAAACTTTTATAGAATTCTGACGATACATAAAATATATAATAGAGTTATCCGTAGAGTAAGACAAACACAGCACCAAAACCCTGAGTTCGGTCATACAGAAGGTGAGATTAAAAAAAAACCTGAAAAAAAGTACATTAGCATTCAAGGGGGGCGTGAAACTCAGAATACCATCAATTTTGGTGGTAAACTGAGTTTCATCGTGTCTTTCCTTTTTCTTGACCGCCTCCACTGCTGCTACATATATTTTCACGGAAGATGTTAAATCGGCCAAAGAAATTGATTGCAGTCAGTACACAAAGTACTGCTGCGATTTTTTCCCCCAGTCTGCCCTTTGCCCCGTTTGTTTTTACCTTGTGATGCCTAATCATGTTTAGGGTCCATGTTATGCATGTTATGGGTATTAGGGGTGCATAACATGTCACTGGGCATGTTATGTGCCCTTTGCAACATCCATAACATGAAAGGTTATAGGTGCAAAACGTGCCCGGGTATCACCCAATTTGTTTTTAAAAATATGAATGGGGCAAAGGGCAGACTGGGGAAAAAAATGGCAGCAGTACTTTCGTATTAATTGCAATCAATTTCTATGGCCGATTTAACATTTTCCTATTTTCACTCCTCTTACCTGTACAACCACTATAATTATCTCGAAGCTTGTGCATTAAATGCTGAGTTTCAGCATTTCGTACTCAGTTGGAGCATTTCATACTGAGATTTAATAAAATGTCCTTACTTTGCGGATACCACTGAAAGAGTGAATAGGGGGTGAAAGGAGGCCCAAAGACAGGGTGAAGACAGGGTTACTTTACGGATACCTCTAACATCTGGCGAATAGGGGCCATTTTCTCATAAAAGTCCCTTTCAATTAGGTCAAAAGCAGACTTTTGTGGTTAAAATCCAGGTCCGCCAAAACCCTAAGAAAACCCTAAGGGTTTTTGCCTTTCTTGGCCCCAGAGAGAGCGCCTAACCCTAACGCTGCTGCAAGAACCTCCTTCTTTGTGTGTCTTCTTGTTCTCTCTCTAGACTTTTGCTTGTTCTCGGAATCAAGATCGAGATCGCCCAAGCTTGAGTAGTAAGAGTAGAGAGGGAGTGTGGGTGGGTTTTCAAGCGCTTCATTTGTAGGTTTATGAGTAAGTAGACAGAGGTACGTACAGGGAGAGGAAGGAGTACAGTCATGCCAGGGGCGCAGCAGCAGGTAACGAGATCAGGAGCCAAAACAGAGAAGTATATAGATACAAAGAGGAAGGATGATGTCCGATATGCCAACATTCTGGCTGCCAAGGCGGTGGCGGATGCTGTGCGCACAAGCCTTGGTCCGCGAGGTATGGACAAGATGTTGTCTTCTGCAAATGGCGATGTCATTATCACCAATGATGGTGCTACCATCCTGAACAAGGTGCGTTTTTTTTTCTTTTCTTTTCCTTTCTTTCTGTTGGGGTTTCTCTCTCGTACTCATGCCCTTTTATAATTTTCTTCTCAATTTTTTTCTTTGCCTGCAATTCGAATCCCATGTGGTCTTGTGAAAATTGCAAATGAGTGCATCGTCCAGCACATTGTTGGGCAAAGAGAGAGATGATTTATGGACTCGTGAACATTCCATGGTATTGGAGAACCTTGGAAGGTTTTGACAGTGGATGACAAAAACTTGAGCTGATCAGCAACTAGGAACTGGAATTTGCAATTTTTATGTTCAAATGATGTGGTGCAGATGGAGGTGACACAGCCTGCTGCGAAGATGCTGGTGGAGCTTTCAAAGTCACAAGACATAGTAGCTGGAGATGGGACCACAACAGGTATATCACCAACTGACCCTGTGCTAGATGTCTTCTGATGGCATTTTTTGTACTGGCCCAGAACTGAGCAGACTCTTGCCAGAACATTGTGAACCTAATGCAAACTGGGTCCTTCAAAATAACTCAGCACTTTGTGTGCATGTGTTCCTCTACGATTTTCTATAATTGTGGGATTAAAAAGTTTTGCAATTATGAATCCAGGTTCATTTATGATTTGAAGGTTGTGTACACTGCACAATCAAAGGTCTAGCATGGTTCTGAATGATATCTGAATGTTGTTTTGGGGTTGCAGTGGTTGTCTTGGCAGGGGCTTTGCTGAAGCAATGCCTAAACTTGCTTGGTAAAGGGCTGCACCCTACGATTATCTCTGAGGCATTTCACAAAGCTTCTGAGAAAGCGGTGGAGGTGAGGTTGCACTTGGAGTTTTGTTCTTGCTGTTTTATTGTCTCTGTGTAACTATGAGATGAACTTGGGTTGCTGATGTAGTTTTTTATTATTTGGTTGTGGATGCAAGTAGGATGTCTGTCTTCAGTTATTGCAAGTTTGTTTGACTTTAAGGCGTTGTGAGCAGTATAAGTCTTTGGGAGTGTGCTGACTGTAAGGATTTGTGGGTGGTATAGGACTGAAGTGAATTTTCTCACCTTAGATTTCCCAAGGCAAATTCTCAGAGTGATGTTGATTTCAATGTCCAGGTACTGACCGCCATGGCCATACCAGTGGAGCTGTCTGACCATGAGGCACTAGTGAAAAGTGCCAGCACTTCCCTGAACAGCAAAGTATAGACACATTGCTTTATCAGGCTTGATGATTTCAAAAAAATACAGCGGGTCCTCTTGTATTCCAGCGCAACATCTTATTGTGGCTACGTTCAATTTGTGTTACAGTTATTGAGTTTGTATTGTGCATTTGGAAAAGGGCTAGCTGTTTATATGTTGGTTTTCTAACCTGCTTTCAATATTACATGGTATCAATGCAGGTTGTAAGCCAGTATTCATCATTGCTAGCACCAATGGCAGTTGATGCAGTGCTCAATGTCATAGATCCAGCCCGACCGAACTCTGTTGACTTAAAAGACATCAAAGTTCTAAAGAAGCTTGGTGGCACAGTATGTCCATTTAGCCATCAAAACTGGTAACTGTTGTGTTGCATCTCCATGTATCCACCTTTGGTGAAGTACATAATAGTGACTCTGGTTTTCTGTCTCGAGTTTTAGTATAAATGTTAAGTTTGGCAGAGGAAGTGCTTTCTCCTGACCCAAGTTTATCCTATTCATTGACAATCATAATACTGGTTTCTTGTGGCATAGGTGGATGATACAGAGATGATCAACGGTTTGGTGTTTGACAATAAAGCAAGCCATTTGGCTGGTGGGCCTACACGAGTTGAAAATGCAAAGATTGGTCTAATTCAATTTCAGATATCACCTCCAAAAACTGACATTGAACAGAATGTCATTGTTTCTGACTACACTCAGGTTTGCTGTTTTGTGAATCACCAATTGTGCTCCATGCTACTGCTTACTGTCTTACTTTCTCAAGCTGTCAAAAAACATTCTTTGCAGGTTTGTGCTTTCTTCTTGACTGGGACTTGATAATGGTTATGAAATTGGACAGATGGATAGGATTCTGAAGGAGGAGCGCAACTATATTCTTGGAATAATCAAGAAGATTAGGGTGACAGGGTGCAATGTGTTGCTGATCCAAAAGAGTATCTTGCGAGATGCTGTCACTGACCTCTCACTGCATTACCTTGCAAAAGCTAAAATTCTGGTGGTCAAAGATGTGGAACGTGAGGATATTGAGTTTATCAGCAAAACATTGAACTGTCTTCCCATTGCCAATATAGAGCATTTCCGCACTGAAAAGCTTGGTCGTGCTGACTTGGTAGAGGAAGTGTCAGTTGGCAGTGGACGGGTATTGTTTTTCTTCTTAATTCTTTCCATTGATGCATCTAGGTCAAACAACTCAGGCAGCAGATTTGTGTGTGACAAATACCTTTTTGCATTTCTACACATGGAAGAGAATTCCACTTTGAATTTGGATGAATCTCCTTACAAGACTTGTGAGGACCTGTCAACATGGGATAACAGGAGGTGATAATTTTTTTAACATTCAATGTTAATCACTGACATGACATTACTGTTGATGATGTTTAGATTGTGAAGGTAACAGGGATCAAGAATATGGGGCGCACAACCACAGTGCTAGTTAGAGGTTCAAATGCCCTGGTTTGTCTCTTTTAAAGCCCTCCTGAAGTGTGCTGTTGCTAGCAGTTTCTGTGGTGTGGTTTCCTACTGCCTATTGCAGCATATTTGAGGGTTTCTGTTGTTGCTTCATTGGGTGGCAGGTTCTTGATGAGGCAGAACGCAGCCTGCATGATGCACTGTGTGTGGTGAGATGTTTGGTTAATTGGCGTTTCCTCATTGCAGGTACAATCATTCTATAGCTCATTGTGTAGTTATGTGTTTTGCTCATTCCTCTCAAGTTGAACCCCCTCTGAAGTTTTTATGGCACTCAAGCTCTCATATGTTGTTATCAATCTCCAATGTTGTATGGCAGTAGTCATTGTGTGTGATTATTTGTGACTTAACTGAGCTTGCAGGAGGTGGTGCACCTGAGATTGAGGTCTCCCGCCAGCTGGGTGCTTGGGCAAAAACTTTGCAAGGAATGGACAGTTTCTGTATTCGTGCTTTTGCTGATGCTCTAGAGGTAAAAACCCCTTTTGTGGTACTAATAGCTGTCTCCTTTCAATTCATGATGTTGGATATGCTCTCAGGGTTCTGCTAAATGTTGAGTCAACAATTTGAGTTGATTGATCTTGGTAGTTGTATGGACCTATGGCACACAGTGCCACTCAGAAACATTTGTGAGAGAAGTCAAAATCTTGGTTTAAGTGGTTTTTTGTGGAGCTTCCAAACAGCACAAAGAAAGGAAGACTCAAAAATCGAACCCACTATGGGAAATCCCAGTCCAGGATAGGATTTATCTTTCAACAGCTAGGGACTACAAACTCAGCCACAATGCCATTGGAGAACAATGATGTTCTTGCTCACAACTTGAAAATTCACTGCATGATCTATAGCAACTCTCCCCTCCCCAATGATTCCATAATAACTTGAGAGCAGTTATGTTTTTCTGCTGTAAATTCAATCCAAAAAATCAACTGAGGGAAGACAGGAGCACAGGGAAAGTGGTCAATTAGCCTCCCCAGTTGCAAAGTTGTAGAGGCTTAATCTCTTGGTTGGGTTTATGATAAATAATCTGTTAACAAATGTATTGGTTAGTATAGAAAATGTATTGGTGTCTCATGGGTACCAATTGTGCAGGGTCTATTCAGCAGATTTCTACCTGTTTCCTATTCATTTGATTTTTTTCAAGCATCTTTTGAATTCCAATGCCTGCCATGTTGTGTTTCAGTGATTATTCCTAGTTTGTAAAATTGTGGACGATCTTTCTGTCCTGGACTTTCTGAACTTTGAGAATTTTATATGCCTGGATTAAGACCCTTTTGGTGGTGGTGTACACTCTAAAAACATCTTGTGAGTTAAATTGTGCATCTAACGTCTTGTAACTTAACCAATGTCCTGGAGGTCTTTTGTGTGATATCTTTGATAAATGTACTCAACCAGATTATGCAAGTATTGACATGATCCCCTATGTCTTGTGTTCATTCCAATATCTCTTACTGCTAAGTTGGATGTTATCAATAGTCCTTACCTTGAGGTTTTCTTTGCCTCTCAAGGAAAAATATTTTTGCCTATGTATGATTACCTTTAGTCCTGAGTATGGGGATTTCTCAATACTCTTGAGAGTTATTGATTTGTTGATTCTTAAGAGATTTACCAGTTGAGTGATGTTTGAAACAGGTGATCCCTTATACACTCGCAGAGAATGCTGGATTGAACCCAATCTTGATTGTCACTGAGCTTCGTAACCGGCATGCCAATGGCGAGGTATTTCATAGACATTTTTGTGTTCCAACTTTTCGTGTGCATTGCTGTCACTTTCATTTCAGTAGCTGTTAGGATGTCACTGATGACTGTGTATTGCAACATTCTGCTTAAATTGTGGGCAGTATGCAATGACAATTTGACCATTCATATTTTTCATGCTCAGGTAAACACAGGAATCAATGTCCGGAAGGGCCAAATTACGAACATATTAGAAGAAAATGTGGTGCAGCCATTACTGGTCAGTACAAGTGCACTCTCGCTGGCAACAGAGTGTGTGCGCATGATTCTCAAGATAGATGACATTGTTTCCACCCGATAAAGAGTGTTGGTTTCATTGTTAAGCAAGGTATAGATCTGCCAAGTTTAGTGTTCTTTATGTCCTCTTTAGGTTGTGGAAGCCAGACCTGATTCACACCTGTTTTGGGTGCTCTTGTTCTTCCACAAAACACATTGTAGAACATCAACAATGCAGTCTAAATTGAATGCAGACTCACCTTCATGGTAATATAGAGTTTGTGAACTTCAGAAACTCAGGGCTTGTTCTCATTGCAAAGTGGAGAGGAAAGCAAAGTTGTTGAATTGAGGCTAGATAATTATCTTACATATAAGAATCTAATGGCACCTCTTTGATACCATCTTAGAGTAGACAGACTGGTGGTTTCACTGGCATGAGATGTTGATTTTTATGATCCTAGCCAGGCTACATTTTGGTATCAGTGGGCAGAGATATTGTTAGCAGTACAGAGTCTGTGTAGTGTAATTGATCTGAGTTCATCTTTTGATTGCTTAAAAGTGTACCTGGCACCTAAGAGACAAGATTTCTTGGAAGCCTAATCTAAGGTGATTGTTACAGTAGTGACATTGAAACTGAGTTGCAATGAGGTGCCCCATTCTTGAAGTAAGTACTTTAAATAAGTCATTGAAGTTTTCTCTCACAGAATTAGAGGCAGCAAGTCCATGCAATCTGAAACATTTACCATGTGTACACTGATGTTGTATTTCTTGAACATGTGAAAACATTGACCAGTCTTGAAGGTGGATCCTTCAGTACAGCCTTTCAGGGATGAAACTTTCAAACTGGCCATCACGACTGTGGAAGGAAGACAAAGAAATTTCCCTTTCTGTTAGGTTCCAGTTCCCTAGCTAACAATAGTCCTTAGCTCAGTTGCTTGCTTTACAACCAACCTACTAACGACAACCTCTAAGTGGGTTGTTAATAGGAAGGTAGTAAAATCAGCGCTTTACGTATGCATAAACCATCTACTTACCTAGTGGTCACATGTTTTCCTACCTAGTGACTTATAGATAGGACCTTCTTCTTATGGAATGGGTTACCAAGGTTAAATCAGATATTAACTCAGTTGACATTCATCTATAACTGAGTCATAACCTATCACCTCCAGGTTCTCAAGCTTCTGATTTGTCATCCATTTCACATTCACCAAGCATAACCTCTGACCTCCATTTCCTGTGCATGCATCATCAGGGCAGGAAGCCAAATATGATTTTCCATGCACTGAGAAGAGGGTTAACATGACTCTTCATTCATCGATAAAAGGGTTAAATTGTCTAAATGGTTGGTTATGTATGGTAACCAGCTTTAGGTCATCAGTTACTGGAAATAGCTTTAGCACTCTGCATCTCAAGCTATTGCAAGCAAAAAGCAGATATTTTGTGGCCCAGTAACTACCCATGCACCATCCATTGGAGACCCCAACTCAGCTGTGGTTCAACGACAACTGAGTTACCAAGGTTCCACCTTGTTAAACTTATCTTTTAAACCTTCCTATTTCCTCTATCGAGGTAACTACTTATGTATACGGAAATGCCTGTCCCCAATGACTTCCCCTAATTTGAGGGTTGTTGTCCCAAGGGCGGTAGCTTGAGGGAGTGGGCCTGACCAATAAGGGGAGGCCCATCAGAGCATGTCTTCCCTAGTATAAAGCACCAAAGTTTTTTTTATTCAAATGGTGGAAGGTTTGCATGTGAGCAGCAGGCGTGTCTTTCAACTGACAAACAAATTTCCCATGCAAAGAGGTGCTTTCAAATACAAAGGAAAAAACTTTAAGACTACTTCATGTATGTGGGAGTAAGTATCATAGGTAAATAGATAAAGAGTTTACGTGGTTACAATGTACCGTAAATAAGAGCAAGTGGGGGTCCTGTATCAGTACTTAGCACATTCAGTGTGCATTGTTTAGTTTCTCCCCCATCCTCACCCTAAACCCTAAACCTGAAAAGATGGACGGTACAAAGTCAGAGATTATTTAACTCTCAGCACCTGGGCCAAACAATTGTTGTAGTAGGCCAATGAAGAAACAGTCATTTATTGCTCAGAAACAGTCACTTCTTTGCTGCAAGTGCTCTTGCAGGACATTGCGAACATGTGCATTTTTCCAGTGCCAAGAATATTCACAGTGTTTTTCTGTAAAGCTTTCCTCCAAAAAGCACCATTTTACTCCTGCCATTGGACACACTTGGTGGCTAGTAGGTAGATAGATGGCTTGTAGATGGTTAATAGTGAAAAAGTGTTTCTTGTCCAAACCACATCCATCCTACATGATGTGCTGGTGGGTGCTGCTGATTCACTTTAGCTGTCAAAATTGGACAGCCAAGATTCCTCATTTGGAATCTTTTGTGAAATCCACTTTTAGATGGGCCACCCCCGCCCCCCCCTTGACGACTTCAGCTTCAGACAATATAACATCCATGACATCATGCACCATGCGTGTTCTGCGGGAATGGACCATGGACCATGAAGTCATGGTTCATTCCTGCAGAACATGCATGGTCCATTTGGCATTTGTTACCTATCCAGTGTAACCTGGACTATATAACAAAAGAATGAGTTCTTTATTCGATATGATATGCTTATCACGAGAGGAGGGGGTTCAGGAACTTGATGTTCCCCTTGTGGTTTGCCCTCTTTGGTGGTTCTTTTGTCTTTTTGGATGTGAGTCCTTCCATTTTGTTCTTTATATTCTGCCTTTTTTGGGTGCTTTGGTTTATTTATGACTGGCAGGGTTTCATCAGTTGGGTCTACTGACCAAATGTGACCCAGCCTAGGATCATGTGAGGCTCTCACTTTGGATATTATTTACCGTAGATGGCCTGTTATATTTTTAAACACAGTGTGCTCAGCCATTCCATGTAAGAACATGTTGAGCTGGGTAGGGTGAGAAGACATTCCGTTAGGTGGTGAGGGGTTCAATAGAGGCCTATCCCAGAACCTAGTGGTGTTTCCCTCAGTTGATTCACATTACTATAGTGTTTCACAGGATTGATTCACATCACAAGTGGAATTGGCAAAACCAAAAACGGAACAGGTAGAGACCACTTGTACCATGTAGGAAAAGACCTATAATAAGTACCTAATCAAGACATGAGAATGGGTTACCAATAGGACAAGGCATCTTCCCAAGGCCCCTCAGGAGATTTTGAGACCACCGGAACAAGGGTTGTACTACAGTTCCCCTCCATGACGGTCAAGGGAACAGACACTCCTGGGTCTAGTTTTGGTTTTGTCAGTTGCACTTGTAATGTAAATTGATGGCCCAGAACACTATAGTTATGTGAATGGTGGGGAGCACTGGGTTACATTCTAAACCAAACCACAGTTATGAATCCTGAAACATTATATCATGTCGGCATGATAACTCTTCAAACTTCAACTTCAACAAAATAGAAATCCATGAGCGCCTGTAGATGTCATACTTAACATGGCCAATGCTCAAATGGTGCTCCTCAAACCCTCTAAACACAATAATGATGAAGCTCAAATAATACATGCACCTTATGAAGGGTTCTTTTTTTCCAATTTTGTCATGCAGCAGAAGTAGCAATTTTGTCATTCATAAGAGGCTTTAGCCAGATTTTGGCTTCATACTAGATATGAAAGTAGGAAAAACCCAAAATCCTTTTTATAGTTTTGGCTACCTACTGAAACTTATCTAGCAATTTGGAACTTTTTTTCCAAATTCTATTCAATTGAATATGAACCCAATAGAATTTGGATTGAGATCAAATAAATTTGAATTCAATTGGATTTGATTCCAATTCAAGTTGCATGCAATGTCATTCAGTATTTTCAGTTAAACTTAATTTCCAACTTTTCTTATTCTTTCATTGTCATTGGTAGTGTGTACCAACACAAGCCCAAGTTTGATAGATCTTAGACAACAAAGTGCTTAACTTGGTAAGTAGGTACGATAGTCCCATTCACACACTAAAGTTTTGTGGCCAATTTCTTATCCATATAATCACACAAGGGGTTATGTTACCTGGTTGCAATGACATGACTTGCATTATTGCCAACACGGGACCTTGAACAACAACCTCCTGTATGTGCCCTACTTTGAGCAGTGTTACATCTGGGAACCTTAACTACGTGGTGGAGACTTTCTATTGATTTGGTAAGTACCTATTACCATGTGCCGCTAGACATCATATCTTTTTTTGTCAATTTTGTGTTGTAGCCAAAGTGGCAACGATCCACATGAAATTTTAGCTAGATTTGGCTACAAGATAAAAATGAAACTAATTTTTTGAAAGCATAATTCTACATTTTTTACTACCTACTTGAACATATGATGATTTTTTTTTAATTGGTCAAATTATGGCTATTGAAAATCTCAAAGAGCACATGATTTTAACACTTTTAATTCTCAATAAGTCTTTTTGGTTATATATTGTAAGTATATTTACAATGTTATGGACCTTTGTTTTCCTTCTTTTCCATTTATTTCTTTTTTGTCTTTATGATTCTTTTATTTAGCTTTGGAATTTCACGGCCTAACATCTTTCCCTTGTACAACAATGCTTGGAGCCTTTGTTAGTATTGAAATATTTAGGAATATTTCTTTTGGAGCGCAAGACATGAAAGATTGTGAATTCCAAAAAAAATTCAAGAGCTACAAACTAAATAAAATTGTATCTACGAGCTCTTGTAAACATATGCTCATAGTATTTAAAATAGTCATAGCTCTTCTTGTGGAAATGTTATGTTCTTTGTTTACACAAAGTGGATACACCAACATTGAAATGCAAACGAAGAACATAACATTTCCACAATAAGATTTATGACAACAAATTTGGCTTTGACATATATGTACCATTCATTCAAAGTATCTATATTTAATACCCTTTTTTTATACAAATGGTCAAGGGAGAGTCATTCCGTGACATTAAAGTTTGGGGTGACAAATTAAACATTTTTAAAAAAATCATGTGTAGAAAGATATGGGTCACTATTATGAATGTATGATCATCACAAAAAGATTGTCATAAAATGTGGTCAAGAAAATGAAATAATTTGTTGCCCCGTACTTAATATGTGTATGATGTTTTGGGAGTGGCACATAATAAGGTTTTAATCATGCTCATTCTTGTCTTGTTAACTTTGGTTTCATTATAATGTTACTTTGGAGTTTTCTCTACAATTTATATATATAATTGTGTGTGGTACCCAAACCAATGTTTAGGGATTGTTGTAAAACAAAGCCATGTAAGATTGGAATGTGGTTTTTTGACTTTTTGGTAGTCATAGAGAATTGTGAGTTAGTCAATTTTTTCATGTGGAATGTTTTTCTTATATTGATAAAAAAATGTTTCCAAAATTTTGGAACAAGTTGTAAAACTTAATGGGTGGCAATTTGCCTATTAGTGATGCATTCATGAAAGCAATAAAAAAATCTCAATGTATGTGTGTGTGTGTGTGTGTGTGTGTGTTTTCAGTTTTAAGATTTTGAAGTTGTTTGTCATAATTCTTTGCAATGTGTGTTTTTAGCACAAAAAAGGCTTTTTAAACAAGATGAAAGAAGGTTATGTTTACATGTTGAACAACAAGTGAAGATGTAAAGAGTTGTTTTTTTCATCAATTTGTAAGCTTGAGTTATAACAATTTCATTGTGTTGTTAAGCTCTAGGTGTATGCAAAATTTTGTTGTTCCATGGTTTTAGTCAAAATTTCATTATTTGACAACTTACATAATACAAACTTGTTTTTTGACCAAAAGAGATAGGCAAACTATGGATGAAACAAAAGTGGATTATGAAACATAAATTGGAGTAATGGAAATGGTTAGGTGCAACCAATGGCATTAGGAGAAAAATCAATGTTTTACAACTAGAAGTTTAGGTGCATAACTAAAAGTTCACAAGAAGAAATCTTGTTTTTTCTGCCTCAACACGTTATGACTATTGTTTGATTTAACTACATTTCAATTACATTTGGCCATCTTAAGTTTGTAAATGACTTATTGCACTAATTAATGGTCAATGTTTTTCATAATTGTTACATTCACTATGTTGTTCACCTATGAGTATAATTTGGAACTTTAAAAAAAAAAAAAAATTGTTGATGTGGAAATTGAAATAGCCTTTAACTTTATTTACACAATGCATTATAATGGGTTAGTGGTTTTTTTTTTTTAAATTCCAACTATCAACATGGTACATGAGTTGAACCATCAAATTTTAACATGTTGAAAGCATTATTCATGAGTTGCATTTTATACTCATCATAATTTATTAAAACACATGTAACAATTTAAGACCTCACATTTATATTAAAATGAATTAGTAATTTTTTAAAAAAAAAATTCAACTATCAAAATGTGTACATGAGTTAAACCATTCACTTTTAATATGTTAAAACCATTAATAACAAGTTGCATTTTGTAATTATTAAAATATATTGAAACACATGTAACTCAATGTTTTACAATTATACTTGAATGGTTTAGTGAAATTTTCCACATTTTTTGACCTATCAACATCTTTACATGAATTGAATCCTCCACTTTGAACTTATTAAAATTCTTATTCAAATGTTGCATATTGCATTTATTAGTATATATTCAAACACACACAACAATTTAATGCCTCACATTTATACTTGAACAAGTTAATGAAAATTTCACATCTTTTGAATTATCAACATTTGCACATGAGTTGAATGATTCAATTTAAATGTATTAAATCCATTATTCACAAATTGCATTTTGCATTCATCACATTTTAAAAAAATAAATTTATAAAAGTTAAGCACTAGGTCTCACATTTATATTTGAATGGGTTAATAATGAAGTCAAATGTTTATGCATGCCAAGTCTAGAATGCATGTAGACCTCTAAATTATATATTTTTTGATATATTAAATTTTTTTATATTTATGTAAGTTAAAAAGTATGTTTTTCCCTAATTTTTAGGCATCACGGACAAGTTTATTATTACGAATTTTCGTGATGCCACACCAAAAAACCCTCCAAAAATAATCCCTAATTTTTTCCCCATATTTCTCTCTTGGTGTATGAAAAAAATTAAGCATATAAAAATGATTAATTTTTAAAATTAAAATTAAAATTTTTTCTTTAAAATATTAGTATAAATAATATAAATAATCAATATTTTCTATTTATTATTTAAACATGATTTTTTTATCTTTAAATATTTAGAAGTGATTTTTTTTTTAAATGATCAAATTTTTGTTGTTCTTCAAAATTGTACACAAAAAAATTTAACCATGTTTTGGTTATAGACCATGTATATGGAGGTATAAATTTTTCAAAATATTTTTATATTTTTGTTAAAAGTCTTAAAACCCATTATAAAAATATATCATTAAAAATTAAATTATTTTTTTGGTTTTTAAATTTAAAATCATTTGGTGATGTTGATGTCAATGGCCCTTTTTTATGTTTGCAAAATTGTGGAAATTCACCACCCAGAAAAACATTTTTTACATCATTAATATTTATTTTAATGTTTTCATAAAAAATTGGATAAGTTTTATAATTATTTCAAAGATTGAACTTAAAACTTTTCAAATAAATTTGATGTTGGAATTGCATTTAAGGTTGAAATTATTAAAATTATTTTTTATTTTTTATTCATTAGGCGTAATCTTTTTTTCTTTCAAATTTGTGATTTCAAATTTTTGACAATTTTTTTATTGTTTAAATTTTTCCTTGAATTTGCACGTTTTTTTCCAATTTTTTCCTAACAAGAATTACCAAGTTAAGAAAATTTGAAACAAAAAAAAAACATGTTGGTTGGGGAGGGGGGTTTGATCCAACTATTTTATGTTTTCACCAAATTATGTTACTTTTACTTCTCCAAATGAAATGAAGGTAAAGTTTATTTTTACATCATAAAAAAAAATTAATATTTTGTGTTTTCTTTTCAAGTTGTATAATTAATCATTTATATTAGTGTATAATTCATGTTGTTAAACAAATATGGTATTGAGAATTAAATGGCTATGTTGATTGCTTAATTAAATTTTTTGTTTGTTCCCATTTTTTCCAATTTAAAAGGGCAACAACATCAACAAAGGACATTTTTGAAAGGAAAAAAAATCAAATTTAGTCAAATTTAAAATATATATCATTAATATTTGACAATAAATTATAATAGGTAGCCATAATATAAAAGGATTTAAACAAGTTTTTAACTCCACAACTTGTCTATAACCAAATCTGGCTAAATCTTCTTATGGATGATTGCCATTTTAGCAGCATTGTAGAAATAAATTTAAAAATGTGTACCCAATGATATTGGAGAAAATAAATAATTATAATTTTTCAAAACATGGACATATTCTACATAATGGAAATAACATTGTTAAGGACTTAATAATAACATTCTTGAATTCACATTGACTTGCAAAGATTGTAGATCAATTTAAACCATTTTAAATTTTTTTCATGATGTGATATTTTTAGTGTTTCTCTCTCTCTCTCTCTCTCTCTCTCTCTCTCTCTCTCTCTCTCTCTCTCTCTCTCTCTTTTTTTCTTTTTTTTT
>Ga0116229_10006855_pt1 | contig 18243 bp, 10 predicted proteins | sample S1TSphgellanicum_3_FD_87313 | JGI IMG/M metagenome (GOLD analysis project Ga0116229, IMG submission 87313) | Host-associated microbial communities from peat moss isolated from Minnesota, USA - S1T2_Fc - Sphagnum magellanicum MG | ecosystem: Host-associated > Plants > Peat moss > Unclassified... | reverse complement strand
TATTTACACTTATACAACACTGGTATTAATCATGCAGGAATCATGTGACCCGACACCCACCATTGTGCACTGTGCAGGATGGATGGTGTGTGAATACAAAATATACTTAATTCCTGCCCCATAGCTTAGCACAGTCATTAGTTTTGTACTAACCCATCCAGGATTATGTGACCCAGCACCCGCTGGCGCACCATTCAGGCGCGCAGAGATGCACATAGAAACCATATTCTTTGAATACGATTAAGCAATATGGTTTGAAAGAGTCTTCTTCTCATTGCTTGTGAGGTCATCTTTGTCATTCTTATGCTCACACCCACAAGCACTTTTGTGTAGGGTAGGTAGGACAGCAGGACCCCAGGTGGGGGGCATTCCTGAAACAAGGGGCCTAAGATGAGGCTGTAGTCAAATCTGGCCCCACAGCTTCAGGTACATCCTCCACCCACACGCCTTATGCTTCATAAAGCACGAGGTGAACATTATCATAATCCTAAATCTAGGTCGATGATGAGATGGTAGGAGTTGAGAGGCCATTTATGCCTACATGAGGCCTCAAGTTGGTGTATGAAACCTCTTGTAGGCATAAGGTGCCTCTAGGCATCATTCATCCCAATACAACCCTTTTCCCTCCTATACCATGGTGGAAACAACTTTGGCCAAGTGGGGCAATTTTCTCGTGTTCCCACTACTTAAGGGGACGCAACTCGTGACGCAACTCATGACAACTTATTTTATGCTCGATAGTCGACAACACTACTCATGATGACATTCTTTGATGCACAATTCTTGCACAAGTAAACACGGGGCGATGCTTTCGGATGGTGGTACATTGGAATCCGAATTGGAATTTGAGAATGCGACCAAAGAAGGTCTCATCAAAACCTCTTTCTAGGGATTTATTTTACAATATGCATTTAATTACAATTATTGTATATGGTTTGGGGCCCTCGGTGGCATGGGCCCCATGCCATATGAAAATTCTCACTTTGATTCAATCCTCAAAAGCTACATTTACTTTCTATCGCAAGATCTATTTGATCTTGATATCCTCCAAATCTAACACATTTTATTGTACTTGTTATCTTCTATATATGGTTTATGAATTAGTCTCCAAGCTTGCAAGAGATGAATCTATTTGGAGAAATTTGGGACGTGTCCTCCATATAGCCAATATGGAGACAAATGAGCTCACATCACATTGCATGGGGAAAACCAATCATAATCCCAACTAAACATTCCCTCATTGACACTTTTTCTTTTTCTTTTTGTTGACCAATTTTTTTTGTTTCTAAGTTCATTAGGCTATTTATTCAAATTTGGTCTTCAACCTTTAAATTTGACATTCATATGCCCATTCCATTCATGTACACAATTAATCATCCAATTCATAGTTTTCTTTTTTTTCCTTTTTCTTTTGGGAGTGGGGGGATACGTTTTACCACATGCAACCCATATGTTACATCTTCATTCATCCAACAAAGTATGATGGTGAAAGTTTGTAAAATGGAATATAAGCTACAAGCGGTAATAGTACCTTTTCTTTTGGCAAAAGAACTATGGCAAACTAGCACATGAAAAGCATAAGGATAAACAAAAACAAAAAACATGACTTGATAAAGTACAAGAATAAAATAACATGATAACAAAACAATGATGAAATAGCATATGAAAGAATCTAATCACAATAATATGTGTGTATTTTATGCATGAAGATAAATTCACAAACAACAAAAAGGTTAAGTTTGTATTCCAAATTGACCTCGGTTATACTAAGGGTAAATGGGTTATACCACATACATTCATACTTAAAGAGGAAAACTTGCTAAAAGTTCCCTTTAAACTTTCCATAGAAAGACTTATTATCCAAAGAGTTTTTGAAAAAGCCTTGCCTACATATCCAAGTGAATTTAAAATATTGGGAAACTTTTTTAATATGTGTGAATTGTGAATGAGAAAATTTCTAGTCCCTTTCTTAAAAATGGATTTTTTTTGGTTCAAAAATTTAGATATGGATGTGGATGTTTTCTTTTCCACATAATTCATTAGTTGTGTTGGGCCAACATAATGATCACAATAGCCATTTACACATGATGCATTCACTCTTTTGTTGGGATTTGGTAATACATTAAACACTAATATTTGCTTGTATTGTTGTTTTTTTATGTCTTCACAATGTATCCAAAAACACCATATCTTCCCAACATTGGTGTAATGAGTGCATATAAATTGTGAATTTAAGCTCAAAAAATTTCAATAGAAAATGAAATTAAGCCCCAACAATACAAGATATTAAAGCAAAACAAACACAATGTTGAGCTCAAGTTTTAATTGAACATAATTGCAAGAAAGGACCATGAAGTTCATTGCACGATCATAAACTAGATAATAGAAGAATTAAAAGTTAGATCATACATCAAAATGAAAATAAAATGTTGTACACATGTCCATATTGCATGTGTGAGATGTTTGGATGAATGTCATTCATGAATCATGAACATAACAAATGGGGTTTGTATGTGCATGATTATTATGAATATTAACATATGGGGTGAAAGCATGCATGTGATGCACCCCCATGCTCCTTAACGGATTCAAATATGAGTCCAAATTGAAGATAGCGGAAAAACAAAGAATCGAGGCATGCTCCTTGGCTCATAGCACTTTGGGGGTAGAAGGGCGTGTTGGAGCTCCGAAATGGGATTAGGAAAAATGAAAAGCACTTAATCACTCACTCGGATGTGCACAAACCAAACAACAAGTTGGTTAATGCATAATTGAAGCACTCTTGGTGCTAGGACGAACCACGGGCAAACTTGGACTCACAAGATTCACCACGGCCCGGACTTGGGGGAAGGCACCACCTTCCCTTTTATAGTATACTATGTGCCTCTCCATGAAGCCCACATCCAAATGGCTTTTTGTCCTGGGATTCCCAAGTGGGAGTTCCGAAATTGCCAAAGTTGGGACTTCCACAACTTTGGAGCCCCATAATTTTGTGTGCAAACCTTCGATTGTGATGAGGTCTAAAGCAAAGTTGTAGTGCTTGTCGAGAGCTTTCCAACGGTATGTTGCATGCCTGCTTCTGGTTAGGAAATTGGGTTACTTCCTAACTTTTAGTGATCGAGAGTCAAATTGTCAATTTGACTCCCGACCTTTCTTTTGGCCATAACTTATGTTTTAGATGTCCAAATGGGTGATGTGAACCCATTTTAGACATCTACGTTTTAATAGCTTTCCAATGATATAAACAACTCTTCAAACCGATGGGGTTTGATTCCTACAATCGCTCTTTGAAGATTTAGGAGTCCTTTGGGACTCCAACTCCCCAAGTGGGAGTTGCCTTGGGAGTGTGAGGGTTCAATCTCTCACACTCTCCTGCACTCCTAGGAGTATAAGATGTGCTTCCCAAATCTCCCTTTTGTCTTGCCCTTTTGTAAGCCCTTGCTTTGGTCGCGAACCCAAGGTTAGGTTGCGACAATAAGGGTCCAAGTACGATCAGGGTACCCAAAAGGATTGTTTCATTTAATATTCAGTGGACCCCTTCATTTGAACATGTCATTGAAACTTAATAGCACATTCATATTGAATTTTTTTTTCTTCATTAATAAGTACATTATTGAAATATTATTTTATGCATAGAACCTCAAATTTCAACAAGTTTAAAAATTCCTAACAAGTCCTAAAAAACTTTCCAAGACTTTATTTCATGAGAAAAAAAAGTTCAAGGACCCATAAAGGATGTTTAAATAAATTATTTTGCCTCAAGATTTTTACCACAAACACCTTAGTTGTTAATGTATATAAAATGTTCAGGTGTGACAAGAACCAAATGCCCTATTACAATGTATAAATTTTCAAAAATTAAAATTTTTAGGAATTTGGGCCATTGATAGATTGTGGCCCACATTGGATAATTTTTGTTATTCTTATATTCATAAATGAAAAAAATAAATAGTTTAGATGTTCGTATAAAATTTGGAACAAATTTATTTCATTTGACATGAGAAAGAAAAAAAAAAATCTAAGACAGATCATAGGTTTTTTTAAGAAAAAGGTGAATTTGACAATCTTAGGAGTGAGTCCTTCTATCTCAAATGGGGTATCCCGACCATATTTGGACCCACAAAGTAAATCACTTGGTGATCCCTACCAACAAATAAAAGTAAATATGGAATCTTTTGTATTTTAAGCATTTTAGCAATGTAATAAATTTGGGGATATACTTACCATATTAAATAACCCATATATTGTCATTTAAATATATTTTATTATTTTTACTTAATTATTTATTTATCACAAGTTTATTAATTTGGTTGATATTGCACTCTTTCCAAAAAAAATTCAAATGAAGTTTTATTAATTTTTGACCCACTATGCACCTTGATACACATTTTTTGGAACTTAATTTTTTATTATTATCACAATGTAAAGCCCTTCATAAAGAATCTTTTTAATAAACTCATAATATGGCACCTATAACATATTTTTTGATATGGTAGTAAAATGCAAACCATGTGTTCAACTTGTTAAATAATGTTCCAATCTTTTCAAAATGTAGTGTATGAATGGAATTTATAAATTGGATTTTAAAAACCTATTTTCCATCTACTTTTCACAATTTAAAAAACATGATAGTTTTTGTAAACTAAGTTGAAAGTAGGTTAAAAGAAGGTTGATGCAAATTTTGAAACTTTCAAAAAAATTCAGCATATCAAATTTGATGCCTTCATGTAGTTCAAAAGGTTAGTTTCATAAAATGTTACCTACTTTTTAATCCATTCATTACAAGATTTTTAAAAAATAATTGTGAAAACCTTTTTTTTGTAATACTTTTACATGTTTTCACATATGTTTAAGCTTTATATTATTTGATAAATGCACCCCATGGTTGATTATATAGAACACCTTTCACACCTACTTATTAAACCAATGTTAAGGAATTGGGGAAAATGAACATTCAAACATAAAATTTATGTATTAGAATTGATGAGGTGGCATCCTAAGTGTCATTAAATGTTAGCACAATGTTAAAGTGGATGTTACAAATTACTATTTCCTTTTTTTAAAAAAATTGCCATGAAAAAATCTAACATTATGTATAAGGCCTAATTTTGAGCCTATAAGTTGATCTTATAATGTGAGCATTTTGGTCCCCTCTTTCCCAGTCATCATCAACATAATGTTTATTCTCTTCCCCCACCACTGTTAGTGTGCTTTTTTATTGTCGTATTGGTGTTGCTTCTATGTGCACATACTTTCTTTTCAATTATTTGCCCACCTTTGTGACTTAATGCATGATTCATAAAACAAACATGCATCCATTGGTTTCAATGTAGAAAAGCCCATAAATTGAATGAGAAGGGTAGAAAATAAGTTTGGATACAAAGATGAAAAATGTGTTTTCATGAACATCTCAAGTAATTAGATTAGTGTTTGGTTATGCCAAATTGATTCTACAATTGACATAGTTGATGCCAATTGCTTATGTGCATATATTCACATAAGCTCAAAACAAAATTGTGAATACCCTAGTGAAGAAGCCAAATACACTAACTAAAGCTATGAATACCCAAGTGTTGCCTAGATTCAAAACTAGTGTTTGCACACAAGAACATGGCAAAATCAACACAAAAAGGGAGTAAATTGTTAGTTGACTCGATGGACGTGATTTACAAATCTAGCCTAGCTATGGACGAAAGGTGTTTAGAAACATAAAAAATTATGATGGAAAAACAACTAGAACATTTCTTTAGTATCTCAAGACTAAGGACAAAACAATCAATGACACACAAAACAACATGGTAAGAGCAATAACAACATTAACAAATGATGAACATGGTATTCACCAAAAACAAAATCAAATGGAATGTTAGTACAAACCTTCTATGACATTTAATTTCATGTAATGTTTGTTCATTGACATCTTCATTGTTTCTAAGCACATTGCTTGCTTTTGGGATTCACTTGCACCTCAAATTTAGTAATTTGCATTAGCTTTTGAGCATTAAATTCAGTTTGAGATCAAAGAAAGTTGTGTTAGGGATGTCAATAATGAAAAACATCCAGTTTAAAGGAAACATGCAAATCAACTTTTGTTAGTAATTTTCAAAATGTTTTCTTGAATATGCCATTTTTCCACAATTGACATATTATTTTTGTGTTTCAAAATATCACCTTGGATTCTATGAATAGATTCAAAATGTGAAAGAAATAATAAAACCCAAGGAATTTAAGCACATTCACATATGAACATCAAATTTGTCATATTGTTTCCATCCTTTATATCCCAGATGCAAATATGCATATACAAGTTAGATGAGACCTAACGCAAACCAATGTGGGGTGGGTATTTGATTTTTTAAATACCATTTAAACCTGGTCTTTTGAGGAAAATAATAAGAGAACCATAAAGGTTTGGGTTTTTTAAGAAAAATAAAATTAGAAAATTATGTGGGTTTAGTTATTTAAAATTTGAGAATGGAGGGTATGGGTTGGGGGTAGGAATTTCAAATTATTTAAGGTGCTTATTTCACTTGACAAATACCTTTAAAAAATACCTTGTAGGGTTTTTATCAAATACTCGATCTCAACTAATAGTGCTTAGTTCTTTGAATTTGAACCCAAATGAAACAAACTTGTATATAAAAACACTTACACATTTTAAAATTTAAAAACTTGATGTTTATGTATAACATTTACATTGTAAGCATTGTCCAAAAGGATAACAAAAATGAACAAGGAAGGAGTGGTTCATAAAACTGATCCATATACCAATTCATTGTGTAGTAAGGCTATCACAAAAATATACATTTTACATGTTTCATGTTTCATGCTACATACAACTATATTAGAACATCCACAAAGCTTACAAATGTATGAAAGGTGTAAAACACATCTTTACCAAGAAGAAAGGTGAAGTGATCTTGAATGATAAGTTTTGGCAATATGACAAATATGGTTCCACCTTGATAGTTGTGCATTTAATCATCTTTAGGCCACTTCAAAAAATTCACCCATGGTAAATGCAATTAACATGCACAACATCAATGCAAAAAATTGATCAACAATTACATGATCTACCTTGTGTGATATATGGGACAACATTTAACATGGTTTGGGATTTGAAGTTTCATAGTGGTGTCACTAATGTTCAATAACAATAAATAAAAATGCCAAAAACACACATTTGCATGAAACCTACCAAACCAATATCACATTTTCATATAGAAAATTGTTGGATTTTCACAAAGTTATAAACACCTACACATTGGCCAAGGTTGTCAAAACCAATGTGACGCATAAAAATTGTGTCTATCATCAAGTTAACATTTGTTTAGACGTGATGCAAGGGTGCATCTACGTCCAAATTAATGCGTCGTGTCATAACAAACACCCAAATGTTGTGACAACCCTAACATTTGCATATGGTTATTAACACCCAAAAACACATAAATTAAATAGACCCTTAAAGAAAACATAACAACAAATATTACCATTTATTAATATTGAAGTAGATAATTCATATCACCAACTTCTAGGGACTAGTCACATTCCACACCATCTTCAAATTCAACCTCCAATTAATTATCAAATTAGATTTTATTTCACATCCAATTGCCTAGTCTACATGTTTTAAATAACCAATGGGTAGAATTGTTCACTACTTCTTTTTAACAAATTTTTTTTGTTAAGATTATCAATTTGAAGATGATAGTTGCAAAATGAAATCAAAATTGCAACAATTGAAAAAAAAATCTCTATCTTGATTTGGGAGGTTCCAAATTCTTAGAATGTGTTTTGCAATTGTAGATTTTTTTGTTCTTTTATGCACCACTAGCTCAAGGCATCCTTGTAATTTGCATCAACTAGGTAATGGTAATATCCATCAAGCTTTCTTAACATAAGGTGTTTCAAAGTATCTAGATTTATTTTTGTGGTATGAAACAAATTTTCGAAATCAACCTATGATCATTACATTTGAGGTTCATCAATAATATTTGGCATTGATGATTTATAGGCTTCCATTGACAAAAACAACAATAATTGTGAGTCATAATTGGTAACCAAATTAACTACATTTTCACAGCCCACATAACTAATGATTAGACCCAAACCTTTAAACCTAGGACTAACATTGATGCTAACATCTAATGACCTTTCCTCCTATCAAATCCTTGCAAAGAAGAAATGAAGGGCATAAGCATTTCTAAAATTTGACACTTCATTCATTCCATAACTTTTCCAACTTTTCATAAAAAATGGATGTCTTTAAATTAGTCAAGTTATCAAGGACAATCTAATGTAAAAGTTCATCATAAATCTCATGACAAGTGGAAATGAGAAAATATAAAGCATTTCCAAGCAACTAATGCCACGACTTTGGTTAATCACATAAACAAACTATTGATGACAAAACTTTCACGACAATTTCACAATTTGCCTAAGTTTGTGGAGATGGTACATGGCTTTACAATGCCACTATTTACTAATTATAACACAATGCAAAGCTCAAGTAAAATGTCAAAACATCCTATAATAGTAACACCCAACTTATAAACTTGCGTGAAAAACTCAAGGACACCAAAAGCCCAAACAAATTGTTAATTGGAATTGGGAGCAAACATCCTCATGTAAGATTTGCAAACTAAACATGATAAAAAAAAATCGAGAAAATTTTAAAAATCACAACTCAGTCACTTGGTTTTCACTAGTGTGTTTAGTTTTTTTAACATGAACCCAAAATCTATGCAAGCTTCATCCCATGCTTACTTCCCTTTGCCACTTTTCTTTGGCCATGTTTTTTGAAAGTCGACTTGAGTAGACTTGATAGATGTAAAGTTAAAACCTTGGGCAACTTTGTCATTTGTAGTAATGTATTAACAAAGCTTGGATAATACATGCTCCATCAAATGGTTCAAACATGCCCAAAGCATCACAAGATAAAATTGAGTTTAGGGCATATGCAGAGGTTTGCAAATTGGATCCCTTATCCTTTACATATACCCAAATCTTTTGAATTAGGTTAAACATGTTGAAGAGTTGCCATAATAAGATTGCCATGGTTACATTAGAAAGGTATCAAAAGCTTCAAACAACCAAAATGTCTTACATGCCTTGGTTGTTAATCACTCAAGAAAAAAATTACAACCATAGCAAACACATCATGAACCCTTTTTGACATCCAAAGATCAAAAGTGCAAATGATTAAATCACATTTGGCCAATATAGATTGAACATATTCAACCAATGTTTTTTGCACTAAAGAAAGCAAAATTCCTTTAACAAAAGCTTTCTTTGGATGGGAAGACAACCTTCATGCATAATCTATATGCCAATGTTTGCAATGAAATTGATTGCACTATCCTAAATAGTAGAATGCCCTAGTTGATCACAAACAACATGACATCCTGCACGAAGCATTTCTATGTGGCATGTATCTTTTAGAAACCTAAAAAACTAAAAGTGGCACTTAGTGTTACATTTAGCCTCTTATTAGCTAGTTCTTAATTAGATGGGGATTTAAGATGACTTGCACCTTGCTATTCATACAATTTGGAGGAGGTTTTATTGTTTACTTTCAAGTGTTTTTTCATGGTAGTAGTGCCATTTGCTTTACGGTAAGTAATGAAACCATTATAACACCTAGTGCACAAGGCCAAAATTTTAAGATCACATGTATGATTATGGCAAGTTATGCATCAAATGATTTGACTCACATTCATATTTACAAGTTGGTTGTCATTTACCTTGAAAAAAACCCATGTTGGTGAATTGTGATTGTAAGGTTTTCGAACAACTCCTTGTTTTTTTATCTCCTCCATGTGCATTTCAAATAGGTGTGCCGCACCTCATCACCATTGGCATTTTCTAAACCTTGTTTTTCATCGCCTTCAACTTGTAAATTGTCTATGTTGTTGTTACTACCACATCCTACAAAAGCTAATGAGGGGGAATTGAGGTTAAAGGCAACATCATGCATTTTCATTGTAGAGACCATTTTCTTGTTGATTAACATTTTGAGAAAAATAAAATTTGAGACCTAAGATCCAACATTTTTTATAAAAAAATAGGAATAGTAATGGAGCCAAACCCTAGCTTATGAAAGCTCAAACCCAATAATAGAAACCATGACAAGTAAGAGTTGTGCAATGGGAAAAAGCCCCAACTTGTGAAAACTCAAACACTATAACTAAAACCATATCAAGTAGGAGTTGTGTAATGGAAAAAAACCCCAACTTGTGAAAGTTTAGACCCTATAACAAAACCCACAATAATTGCAACAAAAACCACAACATGTAGAAGCTATGTAATGGAGATAAACCCCAACTTGTGAAAGTTCAAAGCTTGCAATAAAAACCACAACTACAATAGTAACCATAGTTATTAAGAGTTGTGCAATGGAAAAAAACCCCAACTTGTGAAAGTTTAGACCTTGCAACAAAAACAACAATTGCAATAAAAACCACAAATAAGAATTGAGCAATGAAAAAAAACCTTAACTTGTGAAAGCTGAAAACTTGTAACAAACATCACAACAAGTAGGAGTTGTGCAATGGAGGAAACCCCAATTCATGAAAGCTTAGATCTTGCAACAAAATACACAACAATTGCAACAAAAACCATAGCAAGTAAGAGCTATGCAATGGAGAAAAACCTCATCTTGTGAAAGCTCAAAGCTTGTAAAAAAAACCACATCAATTGCAATAGAAGCCATAATGTTGTAGGAGTTGTATTTTTCAATTGATGATGATTTCAAATAGATAGTGATGTTAGATTACAAAGATCATTGAAACAAAAATGCAAAAAGCCTTATGATTATAAGACCACGAAAATAAAAGCTTAGTTTATTGCAAGTGGCATGCAAATCACTAAGGGTCACAATAATGCTGAAAATTTCTCTTCCCTCCTTTACCTTTTCTTGATTAAAAATCAATGAAAAAAAAAAATGGTGATTTATTTTTCAAATGAAGAAGGTGAAAATTGAAAAAAACATTTAAAAAAAAACACAATAAAATAAATTCATAACCAAACAAAAAATGCCTACTTTCTACACTTTCCTTTTTGAAATCTTCTAAAGATTTTAGGTGGTGGTACAAGCTTCATTGATTAACATTCCTTTGACTTTTGCTCTTTCAATTAGGAGTTCCTTTGCATTGATGTGTTAGACAATGACAATATTCCATCTCAAGATCACATCCAAATTATTTTAAGCAACAAGGTTACTTTTAGAAAAATCATGAGACAACAAACTTGATTGCAAAGCTCTCATAATTAAGGAAATAAATTAAATCCTAACCCTAAGGGAAAAAAAACCTTAACCCTATTGTATCCCCCAAGGATTATATCAAAGGTACAAATCAAGTTTTTGCCAAATAACTAACTAGTTTTTCTTCTCATTTTGATCATAGTTATGATTAGGGGTGTGTACCCATGATTTCAATTTGGTGAGGTAGGGTTTGGGTGCAAGGTTTGGAAAATTTTAACTTATATATGTACCCGACCCAACACCCATCAAATACCCACCTTCAAATCTTAAATATGTCCCACATTGTTACAAACCCTACAAGAGAAAAAGGGCAAACCTACATCCATAACATATTCCACTATACACCATTTGTCTACATTGTGGGGAAAACACTTTATTTACTATTATTCTTTTTCCTTTTGGGTGGAAGGAAATAGTATTGGTAAGAACTAAGATTTAACATTATACATAGGGTAAAGGTTCCAACTTCCATAAGTTTTAGGTCCCATCTAATGTATCATGATCCAACGTTTAGGCCTATTACCTTTGTTTCCCAATGATCAATTTTACTACCATATTATTTGCACAATGGCTATCCACCTTTCCCAAGGTTTGACACCAAGTACTCACATGGCCTTATTAGTTGCCCAATGACCAAGATTAAATACTTGTTGCATAGGGGCTAATATCTAGCATGTTTAACTTGGCATCTACCTAATTGCAAGGTGGGCATGAATTGAAATTTAGAAAAACAAATGAAAATTATAAGTATTTCAACTTTATATTTTCTTTTAATATATTTTACATAATTTAAATTTAATTATTTTTAAATACTTATTGTAAATGACCATCATTACATCATAGGGATGATAATTCAATGGATGTAAGTGCACCAACTAGTTGTCCAATCATGCAATTGTTTCAAGCAATTTCATGCCATGTTTAGCTTTTTACAAATAACAACAATTATCTTTACAACTAGGCTAGTTACATGTTGTCCATAAAACTAAAGTGTTGTTGTCCATAATTAGCAATGACATAATTTAATGCTTTGGAATGATTTAATTATGTAGTGCAATTGAACTTTCTTCGTATTTTCATCCAATTCTTCCTACCAATTTATGGACCCATGTACAAACTTGGATATTTTAGATGGGTTTTGACATATTTGTGAATATTAACATAATTTTTATAATTGTGTGGCTATTTTTAATGCTTTCAATGCTTGCATTTTAAAATGATTTAAAGAGTTTTGAAAAAATAATATGTGGTGGGGTCCTATAGTCTTGGATGCATGTGATGACATGTTTATGATTTGAAGTGAGGAAAATATAATAATTGCATGAAATATATACAATGGCTTTCTAAGTTTACAAATTCCCCCAAACTAGGTAATTAAAAATCTCATTCCATCACAATCCTAAACTCCTTATAATTCCCCCTACAATATACTCAAAGCCCTAAAAGCTTAAACCATTTTTCCCTTCCTTTCAAATCTATTCAAAAGCCTTGCTTAGAAAAAGATTCAATTTGCCCATTCACAAATCCAATTTCTAAACCCAACTATTAGACTCAAAGTTTACAGATTTAAAAATCTTTAATATCAAATTCAACCAAAATCCCTAGGTAGGTTTTGGTTTAATTGATGACATTATTTTAGGACATAAATGTAGTGACACCCTCCCCAAATACAATTTTCTTGAAGTATTAGGGGAGTTTTTTATATTCTAAAAGGGAGTTTGTGACAAAATATTGTTTTTTCAAAAACTTATGCCACTTTTGAATTATTTTTAATTTTAAAAAATATTGATAAAAAATCTACAAATGTAAAACAATGAGTTTGTTTGGAAGGATTGAATATTATTTTACCATAAATGTCAAATTTGCAACGTAACATAAGCTTTTATGTCACCTCATTGTTCAAATTTGATATGAAAGTGCCTATGGGGTGTGATGATGAAAATGTTTTTAGGCACCCATATTAAAAAAGTTTAGACCAAAATATGGGTCTTTAAGTAACAACAAGGAAATGTAGTTTTTTGAAATGTGAACGCAAATGTAATGAACTTTGAAGGCAATCTTGGAACATCTCCATCCACATTAGTAAAAACTCTTGTACTCACAATTTTGGGTGAAGCATAGCGATTCAATTGGGTGAAATCATCATTTTTCACACTAAGTTTGCTTAATGTAGTGCTTACAAGCAAGCCTACACTAAAAGGAAATAGCTATTTTTTATTGGCTTAGGTGATGAGATTGGAATAATCTTTCCATTTTTACTTTACAATTTTTCACTAGACTGAACGAGGGGAGAATAAATAAGATTGAGTCTTGAATGTGGTGAATAGTGAAAAACATACATTCTATTTTCTTAAAGGTTAAGGAGGGTTGGTATGACCTAGCACTCTCATGAGTGCACTAGTTGGTGGATGAAGCCATTTAGGCCATTTTGGGATGAACCCAAACTAGGGTTTTTTTCCTCTTTCCCTTATTCCACCCTACCCCTCAATTTGAAAAAAACTAAACACCTAACTACTTAGTAGCATCCCTAGCTACCCCAATAACAAGGTTGCTTCTTCTTCCTTTTCTTCCCCTTTCTTTTTTCTTCTTCTAGCAACAATGCACTTTCTCCTTTTTTCTTCTTCCTCTTCTTTTAGTAGCAACACCTTCAAGTACACTTTTTTTCCCTTCTTCCAGTAATGTAGGGAGCAATGATTTTCAATGCCCTTCTTCCAAACGCCTTTTTGTTATTTTTCCAACAATATTTTTTTAACACACTCCAAGTAAGTTTTTTTTTTTCCTTTTTGTCCTTTTTGTGTTTGTGAAAAAAAAAAGATGGGTGTGTGTGTGGCAACATGAAAAAAAGTGAAAGGGATAGAAAGAGGGAGAGGGGGAGAATGTGTGTGTGTGTGTGTGTGAGTGAGAGGATAAGCAAGGCATAAAGAGGAAAAAAAGGAAGGTGTGTGTTACCACATGATAGAAAAAGAAAAAAAGGTAGAAATAAGGAAAGAGGGAATGAGTGTGTGGTAGGACAAGCAAGACAAAAAAGGGAAAGAGGGAGTGTGTGTGTATGTGTGAGAGGATAGGTAGAGTAGAAAGAAGGACAAAGGGTGTGTGTTGCAACAAGACATAAAAAAGGGAGATAAAAAATGTGTGTGTGTGCCAGTAGAACAAGCAGGGTAGAAAGAGGGAAATGAAGAGAGGGGTAGTAGGACAAGCATGCCAAAAAGAGGGAGAAAATAAGAAGGGCAAAAAATGGAGAGAGGGGGAGGGCAACAAGATAAGCAAGGCATAAAGAAGGAAAGAGGGAGAGGGGGAAAACAAGGGAAAGAAGGGATGGGGCAATAGGACAAGCAAGGTAAAAACAAAGGATTGAGAATGATGAGATTCTTGCTAACGCCCTCTTTCAATGCAAATTCTCTTATGTTAAAAAGGCAAAGGTTGCATGGAATGCTACCTTGTGGGAGCGAAAGTTTACTAATTAATGTACTCAAGTCGAAAAGATGCAAGTAATCCATGATTTTCATGCATCACAGATGATTCATGAATGGTTTGTGTTTTCGAATCCTTTCATTAATTCAAGTCCAATTGAAAGTTCCAAGTTTAAAACTAATGGATGTGCTAAATGTAGTTCATCTAACCATAAAACACTACTAGATATAAACACATCATCACACAACAAGGGTGCCAAGGTGGTAGAGGCTTACCACCAAGTTCATGGCTTTAATGATGATGGTTTTTGAATTAGATGAATGATTTTTTTGCATTTTTGAAAGCTCTTTGAACATTATTGGTTACATTGATGTGGCTTAGTACATTTTTCATGAAACTTTTTGGCATTTGTCAATATAATTTTTCACAAGTCATATTGAATTTTTTTTTGTAACCATGTCTTGTGATGCGCAAAAGAATGATTCCATAATATTTCCATAAACACAAGAAACCATCAATACAAAAGACCAATGTTCATATTTTTTATGGTTATTTGCCATTGAAATAAACACAACATTTGCAATACTCACATTGGGGTCACAAATAAAATTGGAATGAAGGTATTCAAAATTTAATATCCACATGGCATTCACAAATCACACATTGAGTTTTTCCTCTTCAAATGTAATACCTACATAGGGGTCATAAAACCTTTTGTACTACTTGCATTCAACTAAACAAATATGATTGATGCAAGTATTGCATTTTTGCAAAAAAATCCTTTTAAGGGGGCCTTGGCCCAATAGACAACATTTTTGTTGATGCCCATGTGTAGGTATTGCATTTTTGGAACATAAATTCATTTTAGGGGGCTTCAACCAATGGACAACATTCTCAACAATGCCCAAATGTGGATACTTCAATTTTTATCAAAAAAAAATTAACCTAATAAAATTATTATTATTTAAGAATAATTATTAGAATTAATAAAAGCTAAATTATTGAAATAATAATAATAAAATTAGCCTAGGCTAATTACTAGCTAGTTACAATAATAATAATAATAATAATTACTATTATTATAATTATTAGTATTATTACTTGGGCTTTGTGCTACTTCACACTATCGATGATGATTAAATGATTAAAAAAAAGGCTATACACTCCCCCAATGTTTTCAAAAAACATTACCAGAAACATTTAATTGAAATTTACTAAAATAAAAATTATTTTTATATTTGACTAATGATAATTTAACATTCTCTTTTTAATATTTTTATTATAGCCATTATTTAATTGAAAATATCTATATATATTATTATTATTATTATTACCTATTAAGGATTATTATTTATAATAGGTAGGAGGGAGAGTGGGTAGGTAGGTAAGAATATGAATGACATATGCATGTAAGGGTGGGTGCCTAGTTGGGTGGTAGGCATATAGGTCGGGGGGTTGAATCTAGTAGGTGGGTAGGTGGGAAAAGGGGGCGGGGATCTAGTAGGTAGGTGATAAGGCAAGGCCTTGATTCTTAATTCTTAGTTGGTAGTTACTGCCAAATAGGCGGGTAATATATGTTTAGATAGGTGAGGTCAGAGTTAGGAAAAAACATGACATGCTGAAAAAAGTATGTTTCCCAAAGAACTTTTTTTTTTTGGTGAAGAAAAATGAAGCATCTTTTATAAAAAAATATTCGAGAATATTTTTTATTTCTCAAAATTGAATCTTCAAAATTAAATAATTATTAAGTAGAGAACGGGTGAACCTTCAATTTCAAACTTTCTTCATTAAATCAATTATTCCTCAAATTATATATTTTCACAAAGACATCCATGCAAATTACTTAAGAAGCAATATTACTAGAACATGTTGCATTCTGATTCCAAATCATAGTAAAATGAGTTTTGAGAGTTGGCTCCCAATAGCCTTACTCACTTGTGATTTCCATTACCCTCATGCATTGGTGCACTCTTGAGCTTGGACAGCAATTTTCACCAATTGGAGTTGCAATGCATGTACTTATGTGATCAAAACCTAACCCACCAAATATAGGTGGCAAAGCCTTTTTTTGGTGAGTTGAGCATCTGAAAGCTTTAAGAAAAGCCCCTTGCAATCCAATTGCTCATCATACCCATCTAAAATTACAAAACAAACTCATCTTTATGGTGCCCAAACATACCTACCTAGTCTTCCCTTTTCTCTTTCCCACAAATTCTTTGTTGTTGCAACATCAAACAATAAGCTAGAAATTTATTTATACTATCTTTTAAGTAAATTATGAAATTATTAAAAGACTATAGATATTTTAAAATGCCATGGCATCAAGGTGGCAATTGGGTGTTAAATCCCTTTGAAGTCCAAAGACTTTTTCAGGCTCTCTAATATCTTCTACTCAGGTTAGCCCAAGGGTGTAATAGGCCTGAAAATTAGGGGAGGCCCACATGTGTAGTAGGCCTTCTCAAGCATCAAGAATGAAAGGTTTGTTATTTCAATGGGGTTGGGGGGGGAATGGGAAAGGTTAGCATGTGAATCAATGGTGGAAGGTCCTTTTAATTTACTAAAGCATCTTCGTGTTATGGGGAAGTGCTTTGTTACCATATGTATACATGTTGCAACTACACATGTGATGTAAATTGAATCATTTTGTGGCTTGCCATTCCATGGTCACTCACCTAACATAACATTCGAGGGTTACATACCTGATGATTCGATTGCATCATCACATGTGTATTTGCAACATGAGCTATCACAAAAATTAAAAAATTCATGATAAGATTGCACCGTGTGCTTCCTTACGACACAAGCTTATCAATTCAATTTTGAAAGGCAATTGGAGACCCAATGTCAAAGAAATGAGTTTCTTTCTAAATTGGGTTCCCAAAGGACCGTACATGGTCAATTTGGACAATCGATATTTGGACAATTGTGGCTCAAAAGGATGAACAAGAAGGAGGATGTTTGAAAGAATGTGTGTCCTTGTTTTTTTTCTTTTGTTTGTGTTGTTGGAACTTGGGATGTTCTAAAAGGCAATCTTGTGCTAGTGGCAAGCATTTTGAGAGAGAAAAGAAGTGTTAAATTATTTAAAGTGGTTTCTAGTTTTTACACCCCCCACACTACCTAAACTCTAATATTTCACCATGCAAAAATAGAATCTTCAAAAAAATCTTCTTAAAGAAACCAAAATTCTTCAAGATATTATAACTCTGAAACTAATCTCAAGTTTCAACACAAGCCAAAATATCATGTTTCAAAAATCCTCATAGAAAAAGAGACCTATTATTACCCTAGGGGCCTATAAAAATCCCTATAATGAATCTAAACACAATATCCTTGCCAACTAAGGCAAGGCCAACAATAATATAATACATACCAATGGGAGACTTGAACCCAGCTAGCCTAAACCTTCAGTGAAAAAACGAAAAAAAAAAACAAAACAAAACCAAACCAAACCAACCAAAACCAAAAGATCTAAACCAAGTATACTAACTACGGTTCAAAACCTAACCTAGTAAGCAGTAGTAGTAGTATCTTGCAACCGCCTCCACGCAGGCTCGATTCTCGTCGCGTCC
>Ga0116229_10006853_pt1 | contig 18246 bp, 14 predicted proteins | sample S1TSphgellanicum_3_FD_87313 | JGI IMG/M metagenome (GOLD analysis project Ga0116229, IMG submission 87313) | Host-associated microbial communities from peat moss isolated from Minnesota, USA - S1T2_Fc - Sphagnum magellanicum MG | ecosystem: Host-associated > Plants > Peat moss > Unclassified... | reverse complement strand
GCTACCGGAGCGTTCAGGTAGGCGGCTTCAGCCGCACTGATATATTCTTCATTTGTCGGCGCGGTTGTCATCTAAATCTTCTCCAATTTAGTCGCTGATTTGGCATTATTGTGGTTTTTCCCACTTATCGACACCACGTCTCTCCCCGACAGAACAGCAGAAATCATGAAACTTTTCTTTCGGGGCTAAGGTTCATGATCTGGTAAAACTTAACGCACCTAACACTCTTTTTCGAGACAATCCCTAATATAGTAAACACCGGTTTTTGTAAACAGGCAGTTAAAAAAATCGGGCGGGATTTAATAATTCGCATGCCAACCCAGGCGAATTGTTACTCAATGTAAGTATCTTCAGAAAGGCCCCCGGCCGGCATGCCGGCCAGCGCTGGCCAAGCAGTTACGTATCCGTCCAGCATGGCAACCGTGTTTCATGGTTGGGCTACGCCTCGCCAAACTCATTATCTTTCATGCCCAGATTCGTTAGTCAGCCGCGCCAGAGGTGAAAACAGGTAGCTTATAACGCGCCGCCTGCCCGTTTCTATATCGGCGGTCACCGCCATGCCCGGTTGCAGGGAGGATGCGCCCTCGTCAGTGTCTATGGCCGTTTCCGAAAGCGCTATTTCGGCGACGTATTCAGGCGCTTGCGGCGCAACGCCGCCATTGGTTTGGTTGGCCCCATCTTGTCCAAACTCATCGGTGCCCGCGTAGCCATCATTTGCCGGCGCGGCGCCGGGCGCTTGATCCACAACGTCATGGCTAATGCTAACCACCGTACCATCAATCGCGCCGAACCGCGTAAAGTCGAAAGCACTGACCTTAAGTTGTACGTCCTGGCCAACATGAACAAAGCCAATATCCTGGTTCTTAATGCTGGCTTCCACAATCAGTTGCTGGCTGTCTGGCACGATGGTCAGCAGCGCCTGGGCCGGCGTCACCACGCCGCCAATGGTATGCACCGAAAGCTGCTGCACCGTGCCGGTGATCGGCGCGGTTAATCGGGTCAACGCCACTTGCTGGTCGGCTTTAATCAGGTCCTGGCCTAGCTCATCAGCCTTTTGGTCCGCCTGCTCAAGATCCTTCATGAGACCCAGTGTGTACTCGGCCTGCGTTTCGGCCCGGGCCTGCTGGAGGGAAGCCACATTGGCTTGCGCGGAATTCTCCTCGGCTTGCGCGAGGGAAAGGTTCGGGCCTTCATCGGCAAGTTGCTGTTGGGCCGTCAGCCAGTCCAATTTGCTTCCCACCTGGTCCTTCAGAAGGGTGCTGCGCATGGCGGCAACCTGGGCAAGATAAGGCCTGTCCGTCGTCACCTTGGCAATCGTCGCAACCGCCTGCTGCACCTCGAATTGCTTCTCCGCGATTTGCTGATCAATATCCGCAATTTTCCCCGCCTCCTCCAGGGCTTGCGACTGCATTTGGGCATTGGCGGTGGCAATCTCCTCGGCCGTCGCGCCAGGTGGCAGGTCAAGCAGAACCGGCGGCTTATCAGTCCCCGCAACGGCCCGCAGGCCCTCAAGCCTAGACCGGTCGAGTGCCGCCGCCATAAAATCCTGCGCCGTTCGCACGGCATCCGCGTTCACCGCGGTCGGGTCCAGCACAATCAGCACCTGCCCAGCCTGCACGTGATCGCCGTCATTCACCAAAATCGACCGCACAATGCCCGCCTGGAAAGGCTGCACAATTTTGCTCCGCCCCACCGAGGTAATCCGCCCCGGCGCGCTCGTGATAATGTCAAGCTTGCTAAAGGTCGCCCAGATCAAGGCCGTCATGGCGGCGGCAATGATAAGGAACCCAATGGACCTTCCGGCGGGCGAAGCCGGCGTCTCGATAATCTCCAGCGCCGCGGGCAAAAATTCCCGTTCATCGTCGACATATCCGCTTTCGACGAATCGCAGAATCGGCTTTAAATGTTTTGATGCCAAGACGAGTTGATTCTCGATATGCATCTTGGCGAGCTGCATCTTGGCGCCACTCATGCCGCGATCCCCGATTGCAGACGGTGCAGCATCGCATATCTGCCGTCCTGGTCCACCAGCTCGTCATGGGTCCCATCCTCAACCACCCTGCCCGCCTCGATGGTGATAATGCGGTCCGCCCCGCGCACGGTACTCAGCCGATGCGCGATGATGATCACGGTGCGGCCCCGGCAGATGCGCCGCATATTCGCCTGAATGGCGTTCTCGCTCTCGTAATCCAGGGCACTCGTGGCTTCATCAAAAATCAGGATGCGTGGATTGCCGATCAACGCCCGCGCAATCGCAACGCGCTGCCGCTGCCCGCCGGAGAGCGATCCGCCCCGCTCGCCCACAACCGTGTCATAGCCCTCCGGCAATTGCAGGATAAACTCATGCGCGCCGGCAAGCTTGGCGGCATCGATCACCTGCTCCAAGGGCATGCCCGGATCGGCAAGTGCGATATTGTCGCGGATGGAACGGTTGAAAAGCAGGTTCTCCTGCAACACCACGCCAATCTGCCGACGCAGCCAGGATGGGTCCGTCATCGCCAGATCGATGCCGTCAATCATCACCCTGCCAAACTCAGGCACATAAAGCCGTTGCAGCAACTTGGCCAAGGTTGATTTACCCGAGCCTGACGGGCCAACGATGCCAATCACTTGCCCGGCGGCAATCTCCAGGTCGATGCCACGGAGAATCTCGGGCCCATCAAGCCGGTAGCGGAACCCGACACGGTCAAACCGGATCGCGCCCTTGATCGGCGGCAACACCGCCCGCCCCGGCGCGGCCTGCGGCTCGGCCGGACAGTTCAGCACATCGCCGAGCCGATCAACCGATATCCGTGCCTGATGAAAATCCTGCCAGACCTGGGCAAGCCGCAACACGGGCTGAGAGACGCGTTGCGCGAACATATTAAACGCCACCAACTCACCAATCGTCAGGCTCCCGCCCATCACCGCCTTGGCGCCAAAAAACAAAATCGAAGCCGTCACCAGCTTGCTGATAAACTGGATCATCTGGCTGGCGTAATTGCCCAGGTTTTGCACGTCGAAAGACGCGGTCACGTAGCCGGCCAATTGCTCTTCCCAGCGGCGCTGCATTTGCGGTTCAACAGCCATGGATTTCAAGGTTTCAACGCCGGTCACGGCCTCGACAAGAAATGACTGGTTTTCAGCGCCCCGCCTGAACTGCTCATTCAGCCGCTCCCGGAACAAAGGCGTCACCGCGGCGCTCAACCCCGCATAAAGCGGCAAAGCGGCAATCACGATGAATGTCAGGGAAAGCGAATACCACGCCATGACGCCCAAAAATACGAAGGTGAAGAATAAATCGATCACCAAAGTGAGCGCCGAGCCCGTGATGAACTGCCTGATATTCTCCAGCTCGCGAACCCGCGCCACACTATCGCCAACCCGCCGCGACGCAAAATAGCTCAGCGGCAATGAAACAAGATGCCGGAACAGCCGGGCACCCAGCTCCACATCAATGCGATTGGTGGTGTGCGAAAAAACATAGGTTTTAATGATACCCAGCGCCGTTTCAAAAACCGAGACCAGAAGCAACCCGATAATCAACACGTCCAGCGTCGCAAGGTCGCGATGGCCCAACACCTTGTCGACCACGACCTGAAAAAATAACGGCGTCACCAGGCCAAAAATCTGCAGAACAAAGGACGCGACCAGGACCTCGGTCAGCAAGCGGCGGTATTTGTGCATGGCCACGACAAACCAGCCCAAGCCAAATTTCTGGCTAAAATCGGCAAGCCCGGCGCGCCGCGTCAGCAGCACCAGGCTGCCATCCCAAATTTCCTCGAAATCCGCCCGGCTCAGGGCGCCAGGCCGCATCGTCCTGCCGTCCTGAACAAGCACTTTTTCATCGACGACTTTTGCGACAATAAAGAACGCCTCGCCGTCAATCCGGCCTGCGATGGCCGGTAGCGATGCCGCGGCCAAGTTCGCCCATTGCCGCCGCTGGACAATTCTTGCCTTCAAGCCCTGCCGCCGGGCCAACCGCATCAGATCATCCTGGGTTGCCCTGGCACCGCGATTTCCAAGCTGGTGCGTTAACGCGGCCGGGTCGGCGGGCAGACCATGGTACCGCAAAAGTGCCGCCAAGCACACAATCCCAGGGTCAGGGCGGTGCATACGCCTCGTTCTAACTTCGAAATTTGAGCCGTTTTCTTCCGCGTCATAATCCATTTACGGCTCAATCTGTCATAAGGTAACTGGTTATGATCTATATCCAAAAACTACATGAAAGCCTGAAGTTTTAAAAAAACCATTGTCTTGGCTCCGCCATCATTACCTTCGTTATTCCACGGAAAGTAATGAACTTTCATATCGAATTCCGAAGTCTGTTTATATCATTTTTTGACATGAAATCAAGCCGTCAATCAAAGGTAAATTTGTGATTCGCAGGATTTTACAACAGATAATAATTGTAATTGCTGACTTTTCCTGACAAAATTTCGGTTTTCCGGCTGAAAAACTTACGCTCATTGCCGTGATGGGCATTATGGCACGGCAGGCATAAAATCATGAAAAATCATTAAAATTCCACCGCGCTTGTTAGAAAATCCGAAAACGCAGCTTGTCAAGGCCGGGCTTGACCAGGCCATCCACGCCTTTGCGGTGACGAAGGAAGTCTAATACCGGCTGACATGGGCTTCGGCCCGTCCGCCTTCCCTCGTCATCCCTCCGGGGCCTTTCCACCGGTGCTTCGCACCGCTGGAACCTTTGGCCCCTCCGCCCAAGAAGACCGGCATCCACGACTTATCCGCCGCGTTCCGATCATCGGCCATGAGCCAAACGATGAGGCCGTGCGCGCCCGCCATGGCGGCAGACCTTGCCCACCCAAAACCCCATCCGCTAACCTCACCGGACACGCTGGCTTTGCCCACCCGCCAAATGACGTTTTGAACCAAAAATCCGCCATATAATTCACCGGCCATACGGATATTGAAATTTAATTACCGTTGAAAACAAACGGTTTTTTTGCCTAAATTCCAATGAATGTCCGTCCGTCCAGTCAATTCTTGGTCCCAAAAAAGCGACAACCCCCTGCGCAAGCGCAATCTCCACATGGCACGTCAGGGTTTTCGGGAACGCTCAAACTCATAGTCTCATGAGGATATGAGTTTAACTTACAGGCTATTCCGTGATGCGAAGCGTATGGCCCCGCGCGGCGAGCCAGTCATTCACAGCCTCCCTGACCAGGTCACTCAGCGGAATCCGCCGGCGCTTGGCCAATATGGCCAGCTCAATATGCGAGTCGGATGAAACGGCGACCTGGATCAGCGCCTTGTCCTTCCGCCACGCATTATCGCGCTTCGCGGGCTTAGCCCGCGCCGGCGCCGGTGCGGGCTGTACCTCGCCAAAGGCGGCAGGATTCGGCGCCAGCTGAGGCGTTTCGATCTTCGCGACACGCGACCGCATGATGCGCTCCGCCAAGCCATCTTGCTGAGACAGCCCCTCGGCCGCGATGTCGAGATCGGCAAGGGCAGTGCTTTTTCTGGCCATATTGGTCTCCTACGCCACTTCATCCAGCGCCGCCGGCGCCAGGCCAAGATCGATTTTCAGCCACTTCCAGACCCGGCGAATTTCCGACGCCGCCGACTGCCAGGGCTGATACTCAGTCACGCCAAGCCCCTGCTCAATCGCGACCCGGTAATCCGCCCGATGCGTGTAGACAACCGGCGCCACGCGCCCCCCGGCCCTCTCAATCGCCGCGGCCGCATCCGAGCGCCGCTTCGCGGCACCCGCGGACCAATCGATAAGAAGCACATAATGCGCCGTCGCATCCGCTCTAAGGCGGGCCAGCGTCGGCCCAAGGGTGGATAACTCTAAATCGGTAGGATGACAGGGGATAAGCACCAAATCAGACTGCGCAATGGCGGCCGTAATGGCGTTATTATCCCTGCCGGCTGTATCGAGAATGACAAGCTGCGCGCCAGCTTCCGCCAGCTCGCCCAGCCTGTCCTCGATGTCGATCGCAACGCATGGCTCCGCAAAGGGCGTCAATTTTTTGACCGATTTCTTGCGAACCCGGGACCAGCGCCCGACGGAGGCTTGCGGATCAAGGTCAAGGATCGCGGTCTCAACCCCATCTTCCATCGCCGCGACGGCGAGGTTAATCGCCGCGGTTGATTTGCCCATCCCGCCTTTATCGCTCGTCAAGGCGACAACCCTCATTTTCTCATTCCTTCATGATAACAAGAATTCATTGCATCATGAGGTAATGCTGCCTTGAGGGCAGGAGTCCTGTCAATGAGAAAATGAGGCAAACACCTCATTTCAGTATTTAATCATAACCTCAATACCTCATGAGAAAAGTTTTTAATCGCCTCATAGCAATCGACATGGCCCCTGACTGACCAATGCCGTCATTGCGAGCCATCTTTTTCTCACAGCGGTGAGGTAAGAACTGGATTGCTTCGCCGGCGCCGATGGGTCACGACACCTGGCATCAGGTCTTCATCAAAACATATCCTCATGATAAGAGTACCTCATGAGGATATGTTTTCTTTGCACTAAAAAGCGCCGCCGTCTTGCCGCCCCGGCAGGTCAGACGCCTGACAATACCCGCATCGCCAGCCCTCTTAAGCCGCTGGCCTCCTGGATAGCCTTTACCCTGTCTTCGGCTATGTCAGCCCGTTGCTGGGCGCGCTCAGCCTTGCTTTGATAACGCCGCGCGACCGCGGCGTAGCATTCCGCATCGGCGGCAATTGAGGCGGCTTTTGCCTCGGCTGCCGTCGCCTTTTCAATCTCGGCCGCCAACTGCGCCTGCGCTCTCGCCAGGTTCGCTTTTTCGGCCTCCAAGGCTTCCTGCAACTCTTTTATCCGTTCGAGTTCATGGCCTGCCCGCTCTTGCCGCGCGCCCGCGGCACTTAACAAGGCATCAATCGGTCTCAGCGGGTCCACATCCCGGGTCATCAGCTCGCTGACCGTCTTCAGCAGGGGTCTGGCCTCGGGTGGCGCAATCACCATAATCTCCGTCAACCCGCGTTCGGCCCGGCGCTGCCTGAACCGCCTTGCCCTCTCCCGATTACCCTCAGCCGTATTTTTTGCCACGAGACCTTCCAAGACAACCAAGTAGCCATTACTTTTAACGGCGCGCGGCCTTTTTGCCAACGCAATTCCATTGTTTTTAATGGCTAATACCGGGGCTTTGCCCCCTCCACCCCGTCATTGCGAGGAGCGAAGCGACGCAGCAATCCAGTTCTTTTCTCACCGCTGCGAGAGAAAGATGATAATCGTTCAAATTGTGGCCGAATATCTCGGCGCGGCGGCTAACTTTCTCCGTTGCGCGCAAAACCCACCGCCAATTTCTTCCCGTTCGGCGCAATCTCCTGGATTTCACGCCGAACCCAGTAGCGGAAAGGGTTATAATTCACCCGCAATTCGCGCTCGTGCTCGCGGAAAATTTTCCTAATCGTCCATCCAGCAAGCAGCTTTTGCTCGATTATGGGGCGCAATGCGATGACCGCGATACGCCCGCTTCCATGTTCAGCCCGTTCTCTTTTGAAGCCCATAATCCAGCAGATAAATCAAACCTCAAACGTAATCCAGATATGCATCACGTCAGCGTAATTTATCTCATTTCAAATTTTTTAGTCTCGTTTCATCTCACTTCATATCATTCTTACGCTACAGCGAAAATACTTAGAAAGATTGTCGCAATACGACCGTGACAGGCCTGGCCCTAAAGGCGCCCTGATCCGTCCGATTCTCTCCACTGCACAGGCGCAAAGGCGGTCTCGGCCGAGATTTGGGCAACCAAGGTGCCCGGCGCTCCTCAGATTTTCCGCGCGCCGCTGCAACGGAACGGAAATCTCTGGACAATCCTGCCCGCGTGCCCCGGAATGCTGCATACTGGGGAGAGGGCAGGCGAGTCGCCTTCTCTAAGTGCGCGGGCGCGATGGTCGCTTCCGCGTTGGATCAACCTTCTGGCTGGAGATTTATAGCCCAGAAATAGCAAAACCCGCCGGAGGGCGGGCCTGCATACCGGCAAAGGCCGGGGAAAAGTCTGTCTGGTAAACCGACTTTCTCCCACCTTTCCGTCTTTTGCAAGTGATTTCTTGCCACGGGCGGACTCGTGCCGATTTCCGGCCAGCTCGGCGGGTTGCTGCGCAACCCGACGGAGAGATTTATGAGTGTAGCGGCATTGCCGGCGGGTTTCCGCCGGCGGCGTGAGAAGGTGTTTGGGGAGGCGCGCGGCCAGCCCCTGGACCGGAACGCGAAAGCGCGGATCATGGTGTACGCCCGCGCCTGGTCGGCGCGCCACAAGCGCCCAGGCCAACACCGCGGCCCGCTAACGCGCGCCACGCTGGAAGTGCTGGAGGCGCTGCTCTGGGGCTTCCACAACAGCCGCGACGGAAGATGCTTCCCTAGCTACGAGACAATCGCCGTTCGTGCACAGTGCTGCCGCGACACGGTGTACGAGGCGATCAAGGCCCTTGAGGCGGCAGAAATCCTGACCTGGGCAAACCGTCTGATCCGGGTCCAATTCCGCGAGCTGGATATGCTCGGCAAGCTGGCCTTGCGCTCGCGCCTAATCCGCACCAGCAACGCCTATACGTTCAGAGACCCGTTGCCGTGCGCCCAGATGCCGCAGGGCCGGGGTGAGGCGGCGCTCGGCGTTGCTTCTTTTGGTTTATCTTCTAAGTCGGAAAATCCCCTTATAACCCTGAATCAAGATTTTTACCTTATTTCTAAAGGGAATGGGGTGGAAAAATCCGGCACTGGGAATGCTCTTGAGCAAGCACTTTGCCGGCTGAAATCGGCGCTGGAGGGAAAGTAGCCAGCACCGGGATCATCATCATCGACATTTAAGCGGAAAATCGCTCCGCGATTTATCCATGAACGGCCGCCCTCCGGGCCGCTGTGGGAACAGTGTGCCTAGGCCAGACGGCCCTGCGGGCCGCGCTACGCGGCTCCCGCTCCGCGCTCGCTCTGGCACACAAAGGACATGGGCAATATCACCACCAAAAAGACGGCAAAGAGGTAAAGAAGGTTTTGACTGTTATGGGACACACCGACGGCCTTGATTCTGGCGCCGTCCAGGCCGAACGGGAGCGGTTGCGGCAGACCGAGGAGTTAAGCACACACTCAGCCCACGCGGACCAAGCATGGGGCGGTGAGGCGATCATTAATCGTCACCGTCAGATTTAATAGCCGGTAATCCATGCACGATGGCACGGACGACCAGACTGCTTCGAAACACCAAACAAAACAATGATCTAACCGATTTTTGAGTCGACACATTACGGAATTTCGTTGCCACTCTAGGTAGATTTCTAGACTTCTGTTTACCAGAGGTTGACAATACAATAATAAACAAATTACTAATAATCATACGTCGCGATAGTCCAAAAAATTGGAGAAAAAAAATGATAATAAGTTGCGAAAATTTTGTGTCACTCCGAAATATTGAACCAACGCTATTTTTTTATAAAATAGTCAAATTGTCTATTAAATGAGTAATTTTCAGCGCGGCGTGAGGGGCACTAGCGGTGCATTCACAAAATACCTCGCTGGCTCACTGTGCTTGGCGGCATTCAGTCCGGCCATGGCGTATGCGGGCGGTGTTCTGCCGTCCGGCGGGCAATTTGTGGCAGGATCCGGCACGATTTCAGAGTCGGGCGCGGCAGCGGTAATCGCGCAATCCAGCTCACGCGGCATCATTAATTGGCAGGGTTTTTCGATCGGCTCTGCCAATAGCGTGCAGTTCAACAACGGGAACGGCGCAACGCTTAACCGCGTAACCGGTGGCAACATGTCACAGATCGACGGTCATTTAACGGCGACGGGAACGATTTATCTTATCAATCCATCCGGGATTGTTTTTGGCCCAGATGGCAAAGTTGCCGCGGGCAGCGGCTTTATCGCTTCAACGCGCGATGAGCCGGATGCAACCTTCATGGCTGGCGGAACACAGTCATTTGCCGGCTACTCCAATGGCACCGTGGTCAATGATGGCAAGATAAGCGCTCAGAACGGCGATGTTGTTCTGATCGGCCATGCCGTGAGCAATAATGGAACGATCACAGCGCCGAATGGCACGGCGGGTTTGCTGGCCGGCAACCAGATATTGTTGAAGCCGATGACGGGACCAGCTGGCATGTTCGTGGCACCGCAGACTGGCGGCTCGGGCAACGCCGCGAATAGCGGGACCGTTAAGGCGGCCGCGATTGCGTTGGAATCGGCCGGCGGTGATGTTTATTCATTGGCGGGCAATAATGCGGGGATGATTCAGGCCACGGGAACCGCAACCATTGCGGGGCATGTCTGGATGACCGCGCCCAACGGCACGACGAGCATTGCCGGCACGGTGGCGGCGCAAAATGTTGATGGTAGCGGCGGAACCATCATTGCAACCGGTGACAAGGTTGCGCTGGCAGATACGGCCGCCTTGGATGCCAATGGCCTTGCAGGCGGTAAAATTCTGCTCGGCGGGGACCGGGCGGGCGGCAATATCACGTCTGAAAAACTTGTCCCCGAGTCTGTTGTGGATTCGCAATCAACAACGATTGCCGCCGGCGCGACAATAAGCGCCGATGGGTCGGCTGGCAGGGGCGGCGATGTTGTTGCATGGTCGAACGGCACAACGACGCTGAACGGAACGATTGAAGCTGCCGGCCAGACGAGCGGCGGCTATGTCGAAACCTCGGGGCTGCACGTTGTCATTGGAACGGGTGGCGGTGTTTCGACAAAAGGTGTCGCGGAGGATGGCACCTGGCTGATCGATCCGCAGAACTACACCATAGCCGCATCCGGCGGCGATATAACGGGCGCGCAGCTTTCCGCGTTGCTGGCTTCCAATAATATCATCATCAACTCGGCGCAGGGCGCGGTGGCGGCAAGCGGCGACATTAATGTGGATGACGCGATCGCCTGGTCCACGGCGCAGACCCTCACGCTCGATGCGTATCGCAACGTCAATTTCAACCCGGGCGGCGTGGTCACCAGCTCAGGCGGCGGCACGATGAACATTCACGCCGATGATTCCGCGACCGGCATTGGGACCATTTTAATGAACGGCGGCAGCATTTCGGCAAGCGGCGGCGGCGTCAATTTTTTCTATAATCCGCTAAGTTATACCAACCCGAGCCGTTTCGCGGATGTATCGGTCAGTGGCACCACCAGTTTCGCGGCCTATATGCTTGTCAACAAAGTGCTGGATTTCCAGAGCATCGGAACAAATCTGGCAGGCAATTACGCACTGAATGACGATATCGACTTGTCTTCGGTCGCGCTGACGCCAATTGGCTCGGCCACCACGCCTTTTACGGGTATTTTTAATGGTCAAGCGTTTACCTTGAGCAACGCAAAGATCGCTGACTCCTCGGATATGGCGGTTGGTATCTTTGGGAAAAATAACGGGACCATTACCAACCTCAACCTTACCGGCGTCAACGTAACCGGAACGGGCGGCAATTCCACCACGGGTGTCGCGAGCCGGGTTGGCGGCTTGGCGGGTATAAATGCGGGAGTGATTAGTGATACGGCGATCGAGGGCGATGTAACCGCGAATAATTCCCTGCAGGATTACAGCGGCCCCGCCACGGGCCTGCTGGCTGGCCAGAACACGGGCTTGATTGCGTTTTCATCTTCCGCCGGGACGGTTCAGGGTGTTGGAAATGTCGGCGGCCTAGTGGGCTGGAATGACGGCGCTGCCGCTCTTATCGAAACCTCCAGCTCGACGGCCTCGGTGCAATCAGCCGCCAGAGCCATCGGCGAAAACGCCACGACCTATGGCGGCCTGGTCGGGTGGAACGAAGGCGGCGCGACAATTGATAATTCCTACAGTGCCGGAACGGTTAACTTGACCACGGGCAATCCCGTATTGCAGGTCGATATACAAACAGGCGGCCTGGTAGGTTCCAACGCCAGTGACATTTCCACTTATGCATCCGGCATCATCGAGTCATCCTATAGCATCGACCCGGTTATTGTTGCTGGCTCACATTCGGAAGTGGGCGGGCTGGTGGGCCGGTTGGGGTCCGCGTCCACCACCATGGGGACCGTTAGCAATTCATACTGGGATACGACGACTTCAGGACAGGCGAATGGCTATGCGGGAACAGGCCTGACAGACTCGCAGGCGCGGAACGCGGCAAACTATCAGGGCTTCAACTTTGCAACCATCTGGGCGGCGGGTTCCAGCTCTTATCCGTACCCCACATTGGTTAAGCCGGCGGCCATCGTCTCCTATTATCCGGTTATCGCCGGCGGTCTCTCGGCGCAAAACAAGGTCTATGACGGAACGGATGCCGCGACATTGACGGGTACGCCGGTGCTGACCGGTGTTTACCCGGCGGATCCCAATGTTTCAGTTACCGGAAGCTTTACCGGCAGCTTCGCATCGCCGGATGCCGGCAACAACATCGCGGTATCGTATTCATCGGGTTTTACCCTGTCCGGCGGGCAGGCGGGTGATTACGTGATCGCGGGATTCACGCCGCTTTCCGCGAATATTACCCCGGCGCCGCTCGCCGCCGCGATCATCAACGACCCCACCAAGACCTATGATGGCACCGCGAGCGCCACGCTTGATTTGGGCAATTTTCAGCTCACTGGCTTTGTCTCCGGCCAGGGTGCAACGGTCACCGCGACATCGGGGAGCTATAACAGCGCCGATGTGACGGTTGCGAATACCGTAACCAGCAGCATCGCGGCGTCGCAAGTCGCGGCGGATGCGGGTACTTTGCTCGCCAATTATATTCTCCCCGCTTCCGCGTCGGGTGCTGGCACGATCAACCCGGCGCCGCTCGCCGCCGCGATCATCAACGACCCCACCAAAACCTATGACGGCACCGCGAGCGCCACGCTTGATTTGGGCAATTTTCAGCTCACCGGCTTTGTCGCCGGCCAGGGTGCGGCGGTTACCGCGACATCGGGTAGCTATAACAGTGCCGATGTGACGGTTGCGAATACCGTGACCAGCAGCATCGCGGCGTCGCAAGTCGCGGCGGATGCGGGCACTTTGCTCGCCAATTATATTCTCCCCGCTTCCGCATCCGGTGCTGGCACGATCAACCCGGCGCCGCTCGCCGCCGCGATCATCAACGACCCCACCAAGACCTATGACGGCACCGCGAGCGCCACGCTTGGTTTGGGCAATTTTCAGCTCACCGGCTTTGTCGCCGGCCAGGGTGCGGCGGTCACCGCGACATCGGGGAGCTATAACAGCGCCGATGTGACGGTTGCGAATACGGTGACAAGCAGCATCGCGGCATCGCAAGTCGCGGCGGATGCGGGCACTTTGCTCGCTAATTATCTGCTCCCCGCTTCCGCGTCGGGCCCTGGCACGATCACCCCGGCGCCATTGAACGTTTTGATTACTGGCGACCCAACGAAGATTGAGGATGGGAATAATCTGATAACGCTAACACCGGCGGATTATACAATTTTGGGATTTGTCGGCGGCCAGGGCGCGTCAATCACCCAGACATCCGGCTTTTACGCGACGGCAAATGCCGGAGTTCAGCCGGTTTCCGCGGCTCTGGCCTCTGTCGACTATGCCGCGAATAACGGGACGGATTTGTCGAATTACAGCCTCCCGGCGAACGCGGCGGGGTCTGGTACGATCACCAGCGCCAACGCGGCGCTGAATAACGCGGCATTTTTGGCTGTCGCGACTCGGACAAGCCTGGTGAATTCCGATAACAGGCCGATTACCGCTGATAGTTTTTCGGTTTTACCGGCAATCGTTACCGCTGATTATGCGCCGCCCCTGCATGACAATACGTGGTGGTTCGTATTTTCCCCAACACGTCAACTGGCGGTACAGGGAACGGCGGGAACGACCCCGGCTGTCGGCACGCCTGCCGATGAGGTTTCCTATAATCTCCTGACCAATAAGGGGTCGCTGATGGTGGTGCCCGGGCCGGCATCCTCCGGCTTCCAGGGTGCCGCGCCATGATACCGGTGATCGCGTCCCGCGTTGTTCGGTATTGTGTTGTTTTGCCAATCTTTTTCGGAGCCCCTGGCACGGCGCTCGCGCAGGCTTATCAGCGCATCGCGCCGCAAACCGTAACCCCCGGCGTGCCGCCGCCCGTCGCCGTACCCGCGGTCCAGGCGGTTCCGGTAACGTCGAATAATGTTATTCTTTCACCGCTACGCGGCGTGGTTTTTTTATCGTCGATTTCCGAGGTCAGATCAGCCGGGGTGCCGGTTGCGCGCGCCGGGGCGGCCGGCGTGAATGTTACCAGCGTGGCGCGGCTGGACAGCCCTGATTTTGTCGCCAAAATCGCGCCGTTTATCGGCAAACCTCTCACATTTTCGGGGGTTTTTGCAATCTCCTCGGCGGTGCGGTCATGGTACATGGCGGCGGGGCATCCATTTGTCGGTGTTGTGGTGCCGCCGCAGGATGTTAATTCCGGCGTGATTCAGGTTGTGGTTTCAGAATATCGGCTGGGCCAGGTCCACGTGACCGGGAATAAATGGTTCTCCAGCAGCCTGACAGCGCGCCAGAGTGGCCTGCATCCTGGCCAGATTCTGACCCTGGCCGAACTGCAAGATGACCTTTACTGGCTCAATCAAAACCTGTTCCGTCAGGTCGATGCGGTGTTCGGCCCCGGCAAGGCAGCCGGGACGACCGACATAACGCTGCAAACCCAGGACGAGCTGCCGGTGCGGCTTTATGCCGGCTATGATAATCAGGGCGTGCCGCAACTCGGCCGTGATGAATGGGATGCCGGCGCCAACTGGGCCAATGCCTTTGGGCTTGACCAACTGCTTTCATACCAGCTGACGCGCAGCGTGAGCGGCCGCTATACCGGCAATGCGGTGAACTGGTCGATTCCGCTGGCCTGGCGCGACACGCTTGAGTTTTTTGGCTCCTACGAACAGGAAAGACCCGAGAGTCCTGTAGATTTTAGCCTATCAGGCGATAGTGCGCAGGCAAGTTTCCGGTATATTCATCCCTTTGGCGGTCCGATATGGTTCCACCAACAGATTGAAGTGGGTTATGATTTCAAGACCACCAACAATAATCTTGACTTCGGCGGGATAAATGTAAGCCGCAATGCCGTTGAGATTGATCAGTTTCCGGTCACATACATCGCCAATGTGGTGGACAGTTTGGGCCAGACGCATTTAGAAAACACGTTGGTGTTGAGCCCTGGAAATATGACGGCCGGGAACACAAACGCGGCATTCAGGAGCATTGAACCAGGTGCCGCCGCGAGCTACATTTATGATCAGATTGGGTTGACGCGGGTGTTTCTGCTGCCGGCGGGGTTCTCGTCCACAACCCGCGGGCTGCTACAACGCTCAAGCCGCAACCTCCTTGATAGCGAGCAAGTTGCCGCTGGAGGATTCGACAGTGTGATCGGCTATGACACTGATACCGGATTGGGCAGCGATGGCGCGCTTTTCAGCGAGGATATCAAAGGACCGCCATTTTCCATCGCCGGCTTGTTCGATCATAATGGCAGTCTCAACGATCAGAGCCAACTCGGCATTTTTTATGATTACGCGGATCTTTCTCAGGTGCGCGCCATACCGGGTTTACAAAACCGAGTCGATTTGGCGAGTGCGGGGGTGGACTTCCGGGCGGAGTTCAAAAACCATATGAGCGTGCATTTTGCCCTGGGCTGGCAGCTTCGCAATGCGCCCGGCGCCACCAAACACGGCGCCTTTGGCGATATAACGGTCACCGTAGGGTCGTAAGCCAGTGCTAGTACATTTTCCGATCTATCGGAAAATGTACTAGCCATATTTTGGCGATCAACAACATCCGATTAGATTGAATCTTCGATTCAATCTAATCGGATGTTGATCTAGTTCGACGAGGCCAACATGCCCCCAAGCTGGACGGCGCCTTCATAAGCAAACATGGCGGCGTCATGAACACTGCTTTCGGGGTGGGTACTGCACCACATAGATGCGATTGCAGCCGTGTTGTTGACCTGCTCCGTCGACAAAAGGTCAAAAATACCGTGGCCGGATTCGTTGGATAGTTTGCCATCAAAACTTCTGAACTGGCCAAGTGTATATGCGATGAAAATGGCGACACCCCTGGTATCGTTATGGTCGAGGTAAGCGCGGATGACTTGACAGGACGACGCACTTGTAATGCCTTCGGCTCTCGCATGGCCCGGGTTCAACAAGCCAGCACTACAAAAAACCGCGCCCAAGAAGATACGTTTGAACATATTCATGATAACTTTGCACCCTGCGGAAGAGAATTTTGGATAAGTGAAGAAATCTCATCAGTGCTTCTCGGCCGGAAGTCGTTTTGCCACGGCAAATTCACGTGCACTTCCTTCCGTAAGATATTGTACGGGTATATTCGGACGTTCATTGTGATGTTTTCCTCGGCCATTACGCTGAAGCGGGCTCTCTGACCGCAGGGGCCTGGCCGTTACAGGTTGAGACCCCCGCGCTAACTCAGTATCGCCGATGCCCCCAAGGCCCCCCCCCCCCCCGCCGTTGAACCGGCGATGGAAGATATGTTAGCGCAGTTCGTTGCGAAAACTATACGTTTGATAGTGGTCGTCAACACCCCCCAATCACGCATGATAACGTCCTTTATCATGTGTGATGCCCATCCGGCACTGCTTGCAGATAAGCGCCTAACAGCTTATGTAGATAAGCGTCTCACTTCCGTTCAGGAACCGCCATGCCCAACGACACCACCCGCTGGACCGTGTCGGTCTCCAAGGACACCGACATCGCCGTCCGCAGCTTCCTCGCCCAGCGCGGCATGAAAAAAGGCGATTTGTCGAAGTTCATCGAGGATGCGGTGAAATGGCGCGTCCTCGAACAAACCATCGCCGAGACGCGCGCCAAATTTTCCGACCTGGCGCCCGAGGCGCTGGATGAGCTGATCGAAGAGGCCGTCACGGCAACACGCCAGGCCCAGGCCAGCAAAGCCGGCTGAGACGTGCGGCTGGTCATCGACACCAACATCCTCATCAGCGCCTTGCTCGCCGCCACCTCACTGCCGGCGCATTTAGTCCTGCTCTGGCGCGAGGGCCGATTCGACCTACTGACCTCGGCCGCGCAAATCGATGAGCTGATGCGGGTAACGCGCTATCCAAAAATCCGCGAACGCCTGTCCCCTGCCCTGGCCGGCCGCCTCATCAACGAAATCCGAGATCTCGCCATCCCGCTGACCGAGCTGCCGGTCGTCACCGCCTCGCCGGACCCGCACGACAATTACCTGTTGGCGATGGCAGAAGCGGGCTCAGCCGGTTTCCTGGTAACCGGCGACAAGCGCGACCTGCTGGCGCTCAGGTTTTTCGAAGGCACCAAGATCATCACCGTCCGCGAATTTCTGGTCCTGCACAGGAGGATGCCATGAACAACCAACTTGTTCCCATCCGTCAGAATATCTCTCTCCGGCCGGGTGACCGCCACCTGATCCCTGCCCTGATCGTCAACGCCGGCGAGCAAGCCGCTTGGCGCTACGTCGAATTCTTCACCGCCAACATCCGCAACCCAAACACCCGCCGCGCCTACGCCCGCGCCTGCGTAAATTTTTTCTCATGGTGCGAAGAACGCGGCCTCACCCTACCAACCATCCGCCCTATGACGTAGCCAGCTACATCGAAGCCATGCAGCAAACCCACGCCGCCCCGACCGTGAAGCAAAAACTCGCGGCAGTGCGGATGCTCTTCGACTGGCTGATCACCGGCCAGGTCGTGCCGCACAACCCGGCCGCCGCCGTGCGCGGCCCCAAGCATGTCGTCAGCACCGGCAAAACCCCAGTGCTGGAAGGCGATGAATGGCGGCGCCTGCTCGATTCCATCTCCACCGAGTCGGCGCGCGATCTGCGCGATCGGGCACTCATCGCCACCCTCACCTATTCCTTCGCGCGAATCGGCGCCGCATTGAAAATGAAAGTAGAGGACCTCCGGCCCAAGGGTGCCGGCTGGCAAATCCGCATGCACGAAAAAGGCGGCAAGCAACATGCAATGCCCTGCCACCACGCGCTCGCCGAAGCGCTCCACGCCTATATCGCCGCGGCCGGCATCGCCGAAGAGCGGAAAGGCTACTTATTTCGGACCGCCCGCGGCCACATCGCAACGGCGCTCTCCGCCCGGCCGATGAGCCAGCCCGATGCCTGGCGCATGATCCGCCGCCGCGCTGCCGCCGCAGGCATCATGGCGCCAATCGGAAATCACAGCTTTCGGGCAACCGGCATCACCGCCTATCTGGCCAATGGGCCCGAAGTAATGAAACATCCAAATTTCCCACATAAGCGGACAAACCGAGAACGGACGTTCGGCCGAATGTAGGCGAATCAAGGGATTTTGCGGTCTTGACGCGGCTGGCGCCGGTTTGTTG
>Ga0116229_10006844_pt1 | contig 18256 bp, 15 predicted proteins | sample S1TSphgellanicum_3_FD_87313 | JGI IMG/M metagenome (GOLD analysis project Ga0116229, IMG submission 87313) | Host-associated microbial communities from peat moss isolated from Minnesota, USA - S1T2_Fc - Sphagnum magellanicum MG | ecosystem: Host-associated > Plants > Peat moss > Unclassified... | reverse complement strand
TAGAAAGCAACAATGTAATTTCTGTGCATGAGGCTCCTCAGCATGCACAGCTAGCAACAGTCACGCTGCAACAAGCTTAAGACATTCTGGTTCATGGGAAGTTAAAAGAAAGTATATGTAATAACTTGCAAACCAGATGCACGTTAGAGGGCCCTCATCGATCAAGCATGGAGGAAGATGCGAAATTCCTGAAACATGAGTTGATCCGCGTGCTACCCGACCTCGAACAAAGAGGCAACCTTGCAGCTGTGCACCACTAGGATTGTCCTCTCTGCTTCTTGCGAGATAGAGAATGGAACTACAAGCAATCCAAGAACACAACATAGTGCTCGTAATTTCATTCCCTACCTCGCGCGAAACAGAGATGATAATCCTCTCATTCCTTTACCGGCGAGTCAGTCAGATGCGGATCAAGTATGACTGAGAGGATCGGCAGAGGCATGAAACAGGTAAATACTCTAAGTAATAAACTTCAATACTCAAGCTGCTCGCTAAAACAAACAAGCAAACGAACGAACGCAAAAGAAAGCAAACAAACAAACGAATAGACAGCTACTGGAATGCAAAACGCAGACGGTGAAGAAGAGGAAATGAGGAAAGTGTGATGTTGCAAATGGGCTGGATGATGCCCTTTTAATTCGATGAAACAGGTTAAGAGCTTCGAGCGACGCACGGGGCCGTGTGATGTGAAGTGAGAATGCACATCATGATAAGAGCGACGTACTGGGCCGCGTGATATGAATGGAGAATTCACATCGTGATCAAGAGCCCGTTTTAAGGAGCACTTGGTTGATGGGCTGGATCGTGGGGACAACTGGTTGTCATGCATGCGAAGAAAGGACGGACATCTACGTCCACTATGCGGCTCCATGATGGGAAGGGACACACATCATGAAGAGCGCCGTTTGAGGAGTCCTTGGTGGATGGGTGGAGCGCAGCTATCCTATGGGCCCCATGATGGGAAGAGATGCGCTCATGAAGAGCGCCGTTTACGGAGTCTTTGTTGGATGGGTGGATGTGTGCGGCGACAGCTGTTTGTAGTTCACGCCAAGGAAGGACGGACAAAGACGTCTGTGGTAGTAGAGATTAACACATCGACCTATGCAGCACAAACATAACTTTCTTTACTTCAATTGATGGCACTGTACAAATTGTATTATTAATTAGGTAATGAAAATTTTATCAGTCACATGCTACATATAACTTGCGTTTCATTGTTGTTTCCTTCTGGTTTTTTTTTTTCTTTACATTCATGTTTTTTTGTTTTTATTAAGGTGAATTTGAAACAATCAATTTAAATGCAATTGTCTTGTCCCTATGTCTCTCTTTAGATATATACATAACAGCATATGTCTTCTGATCAATGCAATAGACATCATGAGAAGTTGAGCATTTGAGACTTTTTTTAAATCATTTTCAGAAGTTTGGATTTTTAAATATAAAATTGCACCGGTGTTTTTTAAGGTGCATTGTCCAGAAAGAGTCAGTTATGCAAATTTGTTTCAATATCTGGGTCCCTGTCACTCACTACCCCTATTTTAATTGCAATAGAATTAAGAAGCTTTTGTAATTGGGACATTGAATTTTCTTTTTGGTTTGCTCTTTTGCAGATGTGTTTATTTCTTAAAGGTGGATTGACAAGAGATGAATTATGTATAGAGGAGGCATTTTCCCCGGAGAGTTGTGTCATGTGAGGTGAGTAGGAGGAGGATAGAGCCCCAGTCACTCATCAATCCTGGTGTGACTCTCTTAGGAAAATGCCCCCCCTTGCAGAAAGATTTTTGAGCGTTTCTTTTTAAGTCGTATCTTTTACTTACCTTTCTGTAGCACGTAACAAAAAAACCCGTCCATTATCCTGAGATCTTGTGGGATCCATCAAATCATGATATATATATTAACCCCATTGAAAATGATAAAGCCTTTCAGCTCAAAAATCCTTCTGCATCTTAATTGATGGAAGCTGTTTTTTTAGACGAGTGTACATTGTAAATTTTGGAGGAAACAAAAACCCAAATCCTAAACATGGTTTTCAAGTTCAATATAGTTTGTTGAAGTCATTATATAAGCAATAAACTAGGAGAGTCTCAAATATATATGCAAATACCTACAAGTAAGACCTTTGCATGATAAATGACTACCGTAGCTTGTTGTGTCCTTTTTTCCTTCCAATTTTGTGATGTTATTGTCAGCTGAATTTTGGTGATGAACATGAAATGATTTAGCCAGATTTGAAGATTAAAAAGTATGGAAGTAGAAAAGAAAGCAACCTTCTATATTTTTGGCTACCAACTATAACTTAGGATAGAATTCGGAAATGTTTTATAAAAAATTCCGAAATTTTGGAAAAAAACCCAAAAAAATTCAATTCTCACCATTTTGAAGAAAAATTTGCCAAAACAATTTAAAACTTGGCTGGGCCTAATGTAAATATTATATTGAACCTTGATATACCTCGCAAGACTAAAAGAGGAAATAATAACAGCAATGTTCTTGCTAATGTATACAGATAATAATTGAAGACCTCATTTTACTATATTATTAAAAATTAAACAATTATACTATAAGTTATTAGTTGGAAAAAAATACAAATTATTGCTGAATATGTTAAATGTTTGTAAAGGACTTCTGGACCATATGTTAACTTGTCTTTAAAAAATTAATATAAGAGCTTGAGAACTGGTTACTAAATGCTAATATGTTTATAATTCATTGCCCATTACTGTAAACTTTAAATACAGAAATATGTCTTTGGTTATATGTAGTTAAATTATGTAATATAAAGAAATGGGCAAGTAGCTGCCCATTATCCTGGGTAAGCTACCTTGGCAAGCCCAGTAGGGTGAGATGGTCAGCACACCCGGCATAATGGGCCTGCCTGTGCCATTACATTAACATGTTTGGTGAATAATTATGTGGCACCATGAAATTGCTATGGGAATGACACAGGAATTACATGGGAACATTGTGGGAACATTACAAGAACGTCATGGGAGTGCCATGACAACAACACTGGAACATGGGAACATCATATCCAAAGTGGCAGAAATATGGCCGGAACCTTTTAATATGTAATAATTTAGATATAATCTTCTAGTCTGGATGATTATGGAACATATTAATCTTTCTTGTCCAGAAGATATTGAAGTGTTGTTCAAATGACATGTGGCAAGTTGAAGGGCACAAACAAAACCCATTATAACTTATTACTCAGTTGTGGATGAACAGCAACTGAACAATTTATCGATTTCTGCTTGTCCTCAATTTGGACTAGGCAATTAGGAAAGTATTTCATATTCAGCTATTGAGTTGGATGAGTTTTTTCCTAAACTTTCCTGTGCTTTTGAGCCTTTTATCCTTCATTGTAAGTGTGAACCAGAATTATCTCACAACCCAAATCTCTATTCCCATTAAAAGTTTGCAAAAGGAAAAAACTTCTTTGTTGATTTGGCTGAGGTTCAATAGGTTACACAATAGGCAAGAGTAGTTAAGCTCATGAAAGACCCAAGCAAGCAGAATGTCATGAGCTAGCCAGAACCCTGCTTGGGCACGCTAATAGTCTTAATGGGAACATGTATGCTGTGATTTTTTTGTTTTCCTGATGTCGAAAAATTAAAAATCTGGGGAATTAGAATAGTACTTTAAAAGTGACAAGTTTTTTATAGGTCTAAGCATGTCAAAAGACTTGGACCAACATATACTTGTGTGTGATAGGCTAGGATTAAAAATTGGCTTATGTTTTCTGATGAATGTATAATATGATTATTGCACATTGATATATTATATAATTCATTCATGATTTCATCAATGGATTCGAAATAGATTTTCAAAAATCATGTGATTCATATATGTCCATATATACTACTCAAGATCATATAATTTCAATTCTTTAAGTATGGGCAACCATTGATTTCCAAATATTGCTCTAAGTTATTAGTTTTCATGAAACAGATGATTAATTGCTTTTAAAGTGATATATTGGATGAACCATTTATGTTTTGGATAAATGAGTTTTAATGGATGAAAAGGAAAATATTATTTATGGAGGTTATGTTGAAATCCTTTTCCATTTCTCAGATTTTCAGTCCATGAACATTCAAAGTCCCAAATGTAATATGGGATGGGGGGAGCATCATGCACCATTGTTGAAAATCTCTAATTAGGAAAGAATGAAACTGGCCAAATTTAGGAGTGCAGGAATGTTTGGATAAGAAAATTTTCAATTACATGCTAACAAAAAGAAATTTGTTATTATCTCCATATCTAGTTAAAACTACATGATAGCCACCATGACAATTGGAGCAAGCATCAGTACATCAATACAAATCACAAATTTTCCAGAATCACCTATCATTTCCCCTACATCTACATTAAAACATTCTAACTAATTTCCATTATTAATATTTGTAGATTGTATTTTGACATAGCTTTTTTGTTCATTTAGTTGTTGTTCCACATATATTACAATGTCACCTTTCAAAATAAATCAACAAGGGGGATGGGGTTTTTAAAGAACTCCAATATTAGGCACATTGAAAATCTTTTGAATTTCACCTGTTCAAAACATCAACAGGGAATAACCATCCTTAGAAAAAAGTTATAAAAGTGTCAAAAGAAATTTCCACTCTTGAGTATTTATGCAAATCCTGATTCCTGAATACTTCATTCAAGTTTGGTGGGGGGAGAAGTGGTACATGGTCAATGTACAAATTAGTACCCACCAGTGCACCATGCAGGATGTATGGCACAACATGTTGTACAAAACACAGTTTAGTAGATTACATATACCATCAACAATTTGATCTAACCTTGTGCATTCCAGACACTTCAGCCACTATGGATTTAGCATTTATCCATTTCCAAGTGCATTTCACTCCATGACTGTCACAGGTAGCAAGCCAAATTTTCATTAGTGTTATAACATGTTGTCTTTGATACATGCATCCTAGTTATGATGTACACACACAAGGGACATGAACCCTGAGCAAAATTTTATTTCATGGGTGACATTTGGCCACTTGGTGAAAAATATTTACAAATTTTTAAATTAAAAAATTTTATTTTTGAGGAACTTTTCTGTTACTGTATTTCAAAAAAAAAAAAAACAACCAAATTTTTATGTCATGTTGCTATAGATAGCCAGCAATACAGAAGAATGCTCACATTCTTTTACTTTCATATGGTCCCTTTATAGCCAAACTCCATTTTATGGACGATTACCACCTTAGTTCCATCACAAAATTGTTAAAAAGACACCAAACGGGGCAATTGTGCAGGATTTGTAAATACAAATAAATGCCTGTTACCAATTAAGGAGATACATCCTGCTTTGAATCTTATTTATGGGAATTCACAACGATTAGGCATCAATCAATTGCTCAGCTCTTATTCCATATACCTACAATAAATGCAGATTGATTGCCCATTAAGTAGTTGTTGAGATCCACATTACCCACAGTTTATGCATGAAACTATTTGCTTAAAATTTCCACTAGAACGCAATAAAAAGTACATACCTATCTCGAGTAGTTATTTGATTTAAAAATAATCTGCAGTTCCCTATGTGAACTTTAGCATGTGACCTTTGCAATCTAGTGATTTTTATGTGGCAAATTTTCGCCAGTTTGCAAAAAACAGTTGGAGACAAACTTGGAGATTGAATATGTTTTTTCAGCAAAAATTCGCCATAAAATGCAAAATCAAAATCAAAAGTAACATTGTTGCGAACTATGACTAAACTTTTTTCCATTCACTTTGGAGACCCTCACTTTAAACATAACCATGATCCATAATTTTGTACATAAGATATTATATTTTGCATCATCAACTCAATAACAACTTAATGTTTTAGTGATTAAACACAGTTTAATTGTATCCGCAAGACAGTGGTAACCCCATGGTATCCAGCATGACAGAGCAAATAGGGATTGAAGTACCCACCCATTTACTGCCATCCATACCCTTTTAGCTAGATCATCTTGGCGCCTCACCAATCACCAGTTCTCAAAATTAGATTAGGACTGCGATTTTCTTAATATATTTTGGTGCACATGTGGTTTCTCACCAAGTCTATGATGTTGTGATATTATTATAAGTTACTTGATTTGATTTTAATTTTGAAAGGGTTTCCAAAAAGAAAAAAACAGTTACAAAAAGTTCAATTCATGGAGTCTACTCACTTTTTTTTTTGGTTTCCTTTCTTTCTTTGGTAGTTATTAAAAAACATGAATATTCCAACAAAAGCTTTTGTGCCATTTTTCATCCATGGGATGAAAACCCCTAAACTGGATGAAAATGATTGAAATTTCATATGCTTCAGTCAACTAGGCTGCTCGCTAGTGGGGGGAAAAAGAATCAAAACCCCATTGGGCTTCATGGACACATCCGCTGCTACTTTCTCATGTGAAATTGGTGTATTTTCCCAATGCACAAGAGAAAGACTTAGCCATGTGTCACAAGTGAATGCATCCACAAACGTCATTGGGTGCTGTATTCTTTTTCTGCCCACCAGCTCGGAGCTTAGTTGAAAGAAGTACATTAGATTTTCATCTAGTTTAGGGGTTAAATCCAGTGTTGGCCAGTTATTGATTTTTTCCCATAATGATTAGATAGGGGTTTTCTTTTAAAACTTAGGCATTGATTAGGTTATCAATATTTTTTGAGCAATAACTGCCGGTTATATAGAAGGGTAGGTTATCAAATAATTAGTTGATAACCTCCAATTTTCATGTTGGTTATTAGGTTATTATAAGGTTTTCTAAATGTATGTTTATATTTTTCAATTTTTTTCTATTTCTGTTACATCATAAACATGCTTCCCATTTTAGGCTTGATAACCTATCTAGGTGATAACCATTTCATCTGGTTAGGTTAATATTAAAATTTGATAATTCAATACCAAGCAATTAGGTTATTAAGCGGTTACCAAAAATCAATAACCGGAAACTGATAGGTTATCAATACCTAAGCTGATAACCAAGTCAAAACTCAATAACAAGCCCAAACCAAGGGAGTACTGAACGCTGGTTAAATCATAGTTTTTTTAGGGAACAGTTTGCTTTAGCGTTCGCATAGGCTGGTCTTGAGAACGGACAAAAGGCGCGTTCTCAAGATCAGTAGGAACGCTTTTCAGAACCCTCCAGTCTTAAACATCATCTTTTTTCTTCATCTGGGTGTTTCGTTGCAATTGTTCACTCAAGGTAGTTCACATTGGGAAGAAAGCACAACGGGAGCTTAGACAAGAGTGTTTAATATTTTTCTTCATCTTTGCGGGTCAGTTTATTTTCCAGGGATCTAGTCTATAGTCGGAAGGAAGCGCAGCTAGAGATTAGACACAGATCCGCAACAACAACTTTCAGAGAAGACATGGCGGGTCGCGAGTCCATCCCTTCCCAGCCGGCCGGTCCGGTCATGAATAGTTATACCATAGCGCAGTACAACAAATTCGCACAGGTCTTCAGCGAAGCTGTGCAGCAGGAGTTCGCACCCGATGTGAGGACCAGGAACACATATCTGCGTTTCCTTGGGCTCGCCGCAGATTTGCTGGAGAAGCGTATCCAAACTACAGTGCAGTGGGAAGAGCTTGTGAGGGAGCAGCAAAGTTTGAGATTGAGGGAACAAGTCTTGAAGCGGCTTCTAGACTGGAAGTGGTGGCTCCTTCTAAATTGGGCCATTTGCCTCGATCTTCCGCTGGACCACGGGGACAGAATGGGACTGGAAATGCTGGCACAGCGCACTGAGGAGAGGGACAGGGAGAGGGCGAGCACTCCCCCGGAACTCTACGAACAAGAGGCCCGTCGAGCTGTAGTCCACGAGTTGGATCAAGCTCGGTATCTGGTAAGCAGAATGAAGGCCCGCTTCCAAGAGAGAAACCAGTATTTCGTGTACCAAGCGTTCCTCCACAACCTCACTATGCACCAGAGGGGTGAGAAGACCGGAGACGAAGTGATACACGCTGTGGCGGCCATGTTCCAGACCGAGCACGCGGACTTTCTATTCGAGTTCCGCAATTTCCTGAAGCTGTGATCGGCTTTTCTGGTGACAGTTTCTAAGGTATCCCAATACTTACCTTTCAACTATAAGAATTGATTTTCTGGTTAGGCGCGGAGGTGCGGGTGTACATGCTATGATTTCCTACAGGAGGAGTATGTCTTTCATTGGCTTGTTTTGCTCATAGACTGGCTTGGTGGTTGTGAAAAACTTTGATTACCGAAGTGGTTCCTCTCTTGGAAGCCATGCTCATTGATTTGTTTTCTATGCTAAGTGATGCATGCAAGCTTATGCAGTTTATGCACTGTTATGTTATGGTTTAGAAGAGACGGATCAAAGGCACCCGCGTTCAGTTATACAAAGAACCTGCACGATCGGTAAGAGATGTACTGCTTTTAAGTTCTTGGACTCGTTGCATTTTAAAGAAAGTTAAGCGGGCTTTGTGGGGTTGGTGGGCAGCGGTGCTGCGTAGATGCAAGCAATGTCTCCTATGAGTTTTTGATCGAGTGGGAGCTGGCGCAGTTGGAATGATCTGATTGATTCTGGTTTTCTCCCCACTTGTGGACTCCTTAATATCTCTCTGGCTGCTGCAGCTTTACAGGCGGTTGCAGATTAGGATGTGGAAAAAACTAATGAACATTGATCGATTTTGCATACATTTCAGTGTTTTTTGGTTGCAGATCATTGAGACTTCTAAAAAAATCATGAACATTGATCTCTATTGCATTTATTTTAGCTTCTTCTTTTTGGGATTTCTTTGCATCAAATATGTCAGCTTAAGCTTAAGGTCTTTCAGTTATTTTTCAACTCTTGCTATGTCTGCACGGAGCTGCATGATGTGCTTCCCAGTTTGAACTTCACATGTGTATGTTCGCAAAGTTGCTTTTCTCACATGAGTTGTTGTACATCTTGGATAAGTGCATCACACATGATCCACACCATCTTGTTTGCAGCCAGGGTTCACTTAGAAGTGCTGCTTATAGCTGTCCTCACTAGCCAGACCAAGTAAAAGTATTGCATTGAATTATAGGATGGTGATCCTCATGGCTAGTTAGCATATTGAGAGGTTTCAAATCTCTTGAAGTTACATCACACAGTCCAGACCAGAAAAGCTCAGAGCTTGAGATTGTTCAATCATCAGAGAGTCCACCTTGCCATGCATACAAGTTGTAGTTTGTGCATTTAGGTCTTTTCTGTCAAGCTTTCCTTTTCTTTTCTACAAAACATATTGCACATTAATTTCTTCTCATGTAGTTGGCCAGTGATTTTATGAGTCCGTGGAGCCTGGTACAGCCATGCTCTTTTTTTTTCAATTTGATCTGCAGACTTGGACAACATTACCATGTTGTCATGCATTTATGATAACAGTGCAGTCCAAAGACTAGATGCGCATCTACATGATATCTAGATTCTTCCTGGATTATATGAATCCACGTTTTGCTTCCATTTTTATTATTGGTTTCTATTCTTAGAACAGAATGTACATGTATACCATCATTGCCCAGTTATGATCTAAGACTTGTTCAAGGGTTCACATGCAAATTATTTTGTTGTTTTAGGTTCTGTTCATGCTTAGACTTAGGAATTCTTGTATTTCAACTGTGATAATGTATATGTGGATGTCTTTCTGTGCATGAACAGACCTCACATGATTTGTTGTTTGCAGCTCTGGCCATAACCCTAACTGGGCTCAGCTATTGCATGGCTGGTGGAAAAATTTCACTATTGAAACAGTTGGCAGGATTACACTGTAATGCATTCATGTGATTAAATAGAATTGGGAAGTCCTGCAATAACAAAAAAACCCAGTAATTATTTCTTTTAAGCGTTGTAAGTAAGTCTGTAGAGTTTGAGTTTCCAAAACTTGTCTCTGCCTGGTAGTGGGGCAGAGGAATAATGCCTAGTAACACAAGGCTACCACAAAAGCAATATGTTTTTAATATACCTAACGCATTGTTTGTTTGCAGAGAGTTCCAGTAGAATATATCCACTTTCTTAATTTTTTTTTTTTCCTACAACAACCCATCTAATGGTTTCCAGAACTTCAAAACCTGTTTTCCAAGTTTCCCTGAGAGATTAAATTTCATACTTAGCCTCAATAGGTATCAAAAGAGCCTATTAATTCTCATGTTTGGAAATGTGATATCATCAGATCGGTAGTGGTGCAGACATCCCTAGGTGGCACTCCCGCATAAACTAAGAAAATTAATTTTTAAAATCACTCCTAATTCACTAAGCTTATTTGGAAGCAAATTGCTGATTTCGGAGACAGGATTTCCTTCACATTATCGATAGTGTGTCAAGATTGTTGGTTCTCAAAACACAAATTCAGTTTCTCAGTACTGCAAATTTATTGATTATAAATGACAATTGTTAATATAATATATCATATTAACAAAATTGTTGAAATGGTTTAGGTAATCTGTTGCATTGATTTGCACAATCTATTAAACTGGTTGTAGTAATTTCCAAATATAATATTCTATGAAATATTTGTTCTGGATAGAAGCTCTAACTAGTGTCATTTTCTCGCCCTGCAATTCAGATGATATTTTATGTTGTGCAGGACAAAAGGAAGTCTAGTGCACACTGCAACATCAAACCTACCACAGCATGGATCGATTACAATCTCACATTTCACAAACTATTTCCTCATGCAACACAAGAGGACAGTACAAGGCATTGGAGGACACTTGTGAGAATTCGAACAATAATGTCCTTCAATAGATTTAGATGAATTAATTCTTCCATGGATCTCTCACGAGAGAGAGAGAGAGATTTACAGCTTCTAGCGTCGTACTGGACCCGATGCTGTCAAGACATGAGAATGCATCATAGAAAGAGCTGTTTAAAGACTTGGTTGATGATTGGAGCGCGGCGACAACTGTTTGTCATGTACACAAAAGCAAGGACGGACATCGACGTCTGCCACATACCATTTTTGCTAAAAAATATTGTTGGTGTACAAATTTCTAATTATTTTAAGGATTTTATGAATATGCATTGTTAGTTTTCTTTTTTATTTGGATTTGCCACGTTTTCTGCGATCATGTTTTGTGTTTTGGAGGTGGATTTGAAATAGCCAATTTACATTAATATGCAAAAAAAAAAAATTGCACCGTCTCCTCCCTACGTCTCTGTATATATATAGTATTATGAACTTGGCTATTGAACTCATGAGAAGCTTGCAGTGATTGTTCCACAATACTTTTTGTCCTTTATTTACCAATAAAACTGGGAAATCTTTGGAAATATTCACCAAGTTTTCGATATCTTGAAATTGAAAAAAAAAATGCCCAGATGAGAAGTTGTGCATAAGTATTTGAGAAGCATTGGAAGAGATCTCTGGTTTTCTCTCTTCTCTGAAATCAAGGCACAGTTTCCCATCACCGCATTGCTAGGAGTGATTCTTTTTCTCAAAAAATTTTGATATTTTTTGGACCAAAAATTTCAGAATTTTCTTTTCCCTAGTGTAAATTCAACCAATCTTTTTTTCAAAAAATAAAAAATAGAAAACCCTGACTTGAAATGAAACATGTAATTCCTAATAACTGAAAAAATACCCATGAAAAATATAATGAAAGATTCAAGTTGCTATATGAAAGATGTTATGATGCATGGTTTGCTAAAATGGTAGATAGTAGAAATAGTTGGAACACAAAAGCAATTCATTGATGTAAAATGCTTTTCTCCCAACATTTCTTTTGGTTAAAACTTGTCAAAATGCATCCAAGGATTTGACCTTGAGATTGCAAGCTTGAAAAAAAATTGTTTTTTCTTTTGCTAAAATTTAAGGCATCACAACAAATTAAGAGCAATGTCATCTCTCTCATCACAATCACCATTGAACCAAAGCTCCTCACATCACACAAGGCCTTTTTGCCTACCCCACCTTCCTTCACCTTATGGTATGGTTAAAATGAATGTTTCATTACAACGTGTTGCCATGTAGCTTCCAAGCTTGTAAAACCAAGTTACAACTAAGGGACTACAATGAAAGGGGTTTTCGGATTTGTAAAATCAAAGTGCACACCTAAAGCTTTCATGGCAAAATGCTTCCAAGATAATGAATAGATTTCACTTGTTCAAGTTTGTGAATTTTTGGAGCTAAATTGATTCCAAGAACCTGTGCTAGAAGATGACATTCAACAACAATGGGATTTGGTGGCTTCACGAGTTTACAAAATATACAACAACGAATCAATATCGTGATTTTATAAGTATTAATTAATGAAATGCTTTTGTGTTCCAATTATTAAAATTTGGCCTCTAGACTCATACCCTAACAAAACAAATTGAAGTGTGTTTAAACTTGAAAGTCAAGTTTCAAGCTTTTTGGTTTTTTTGTGTTTAAATTTGTTTTAGCTCAAAGGGAATTTGGAGTTTATAATTCGTGCATCACGTTGACAATTTTTTTCTACTTTCAAGTTTCCTTTGAAGACACTTGTGTTTACAAATATATTTGGCATGTTTGTTTTTAAGTTCAATTTGCATTGTCAATGTGTGATTGCCAACAATTACATTTCAACCTAAAACACATAGGTGCACACAAGATGTTTTGTACATACTTGTTACCTTGTTTTCTACTTGAAAACAAGAAAAAAATAATTTTTTGAACTTTTAGTTCTCCTTTAACATTTTTAAATAAATAAAAAATTTAATTTTTTTTCATGGGCATCTATATTAAAACAAATTCAATTAACCAAAAATATTATATTAAAATGTTCACCACATCCACGTTGAGATGCTTGAAAAAGAAAAAATACTTGCAAAAACATTTCACCTATTTTCAACTACTTGCAAATACTTTAAAATAACATGATTATAGCAATTTAGCTTTTGAAGTCCATGTAATCAAGAGTTAAGAAATAATGTACTCTTGAAATAATATTATATCCCCATAAAATCATCTACTTGTTAGTCCTTCTATTCAAAGACTTTTATATTTTGCTGCTTACATTACTTTTTGTGTATAATTTACCATGTTTTCACCCAAATGGCTTAGGTTATCATACCTTATATATCAATCCCAAGAAATTTCAAATTCAAGCCTTTTTTCATGTTGTTGAATCTATCAAAAATCAAAATAAATCAATCCTTGAATTGGATGTTTTAGAATCTCAACCTAACATTACAGTAGCCTCCCACTTAAGTACGCACCCGTTTAAGTACGCATCCCGGTTAAGTACGCATTTTATGACAAAATTTTTAGGGATCAACATTTTTTAGTGGAACATATGTACTCACTCATTCCTGTTTTTATAATAACTAGTGGGTAACTCGTGGCTACGCCACTCCAGCCACCCCCAACGCTTTGTGCTTTCATGTTTGGATTTGTACCCAGGTTTGGCTAAATCTTCCTTCAGATAATTGCCCACTTTTTCCACATCTTCCTACAGATGATGGCCATTTTGCAATTTGCAATTTTATGACAAAAACAATTTGCAAAAAAAAAAAACCCTCGAGAAACGTTCTGTAATCTTGCACAGCTACAGTACCTAAAATCAGCAATGACCATACCAAAAACTTTCCAAAAAGTGACTACTGATAACTTCCCTCAATGGGTGTTCTCTGGAGCAAAAGTTGCCGAGCTCCATCACACACAGTTCGGACCGGACCTAGCCCTGCACCCCATTCTTGATGTCGGCTATCCCGGGTCTCCATTCCGCGCTAGAATGTTGTAACCTAATTTCCTCCAATAGCTTTGCCCACAGATTGGGAACAAGAAATTCCGCCCTCCGATTAGCGCCAAGCTCGGTCGGTTTGAAACCCGAGCTCCGTCAGGGACGTAGTGAATTTATATATAAGATAGAGTTATCCCTAAAGTAACCATGTCTTCACCCTGGCCTCCTTTCACCCCTACCCCTCTTTCAATGGTATTCGCCAAATAAAGACATTTTATTAAATCTCAATATGAAATGGTGAAACCCAACATTTAATGCACAAAGTTCGAGACTAATTACAGTACGCACTTGGGAATGGAGTGTCTAGCACTTGGGAATGGAGCGTCTAAAATACGCAGCTACCGGTAAAGTACGCACAAAACTCCGAGGTTCAAGTTGCGTACTTAAACAAGAGACTACTGTATGTATTTAAAAAAACATGTTAGGTTCAAGACTTGTTTAATAACTGGAATTGATATGACAAATTCAAAGGCAATAACTTAAATGTTTATACCTATGATTAAATTTTGTCAAATTTAGCCTTCATCCTTGATCTATAATTTTACAAAACCCTACATGTGGATTACGGTTAATAGATCAAGTCATTATAAGGTATACTCAATTAATGAAAATGTTAATTGGATGCAAGTATGCATCTAAGAGCCAAAAACCATGTCAGATAGTGATGAAAACTATGAATTATTTTACATATATTTTTTCTTGACATTTTAAATTTATGTTAATCAGGTGCAGGTAGACACAAAAGAACCAACATGATTACTTTACAAATGGACTGTAAGACTTTTTAAAACATTTTTCACTTTTTCAGATGAAATTTTTTTTGACTAAAATCTTATGTAACTTGTTATAAAAAATACACATAGTTGCCCCAATATATAATATGTTTTATGTTAATCATTGTGGAATAAGTATCAATTTTTCAAAGTGTGTAAATTTTGCCAAATTCTATGTTTCATCTTGAAAATTTATCATAATTTTGAATCATACCAAAATATGTTAGAATTACTTTAGGTTTTTGTTTCTTGTATCATAAACTACAACTTCATTTTGTATGTCATGCACTTTGGGCATATTCATAATCAGGGTACCACTTTTTGACCACAAGACTCAAGGATTTTGTTTTTACTATCTACCAAATATATAATCTAAATGGAATAAATCTATGTGAAAGATATTGGATAATTCAAATAATAATAAATTTCATGGTGGTGCTGATTTTTCACATGCATATGTAATTATGCATAAATATTTTGGTAAAAAACCAGAAATAAAGAAAATGAATACATAATTGTATATACAATGTAACATGTTTTTGCACATTTTGCCAACATTTGGGGCCACAAATTCTAATCTTATTGAATACAAAAAATCAACCAAATTGAAAAAAAAAATTATTTTCTTTGTTGCCCTTTCAAAATGAATTTTGTAACCCTCAAAATTATTATATTTTATATTATTTAATCAAATGCATTATATGAACATTTTCAAACAATATATATCTATGCATTATTTATCCATGAAAGAAAATTGAATTGAATTAAATTGTTTAATACATTCCTTTTGATTCCTTAAAGATGAAAATTACATTTAAAACGAGGACTCAAATTATTTAAATTGACTCAAAAAAACATTTATATTATATCCAATTTATTCTTGGATTTTTTTATTAGATTAACATGACATCATTCTAACTATAGTCATGTACCAATCCACTATAATCATGAAATAATAAATGTAATAAAAATCCAAAATAATCCTTTGTAGTTTTTTTTTCATTAGACTATCTTTTTGGGTGTTTTGATTGTGAATATGCCTTTTTACACCTCATTTACATGTGGTAAAAGATTCTTGGAAATTTTTTATTTTGAAAACTACTTTGAATTTCTAAAAGTTTCAAATTCCATATCTTTAAATTGTGAATATTTTTTGAATGTGGGTAATAGGTTACTATCATCTAAATTTTTTCACCATCAAAGTTACATTATTATTACAATAGTCTTTTTCCAAGTCCTTTGTAAAATTAACAACAATTTGAGGTAGGGGTGGTTGCAAAGTAAAGTGGATCAATTTTGACAAATAAATGACCCATAAAAAGTCCATTCAATAGTGTTATAATTGTAATCTACTATGATATCATTGTTTAAGTGGGGGATTAAATGTGGTTAATGAAATAATAAAGATTATATGGATAAAATCCCAACTACATAACTTTTTAACATGCATATTAAAGAAAAAAAAAATTGAAATCCATCAAAGAATGAATGATATGAACTTTTGAAAATAAGGTCCATTTTTAGACATTTAAAGTCCATATTTTCTTTTGGATTAAAGTTTTTTGAACAATTCTTTTGCATCTATGTTACTTTTGCTTTAATATATCATATATTGAATCCCTATAAAATAACTTAAACAAAATTCATAATCAAAAATATATTTGTGTCAAACCACAAACAAAAAACTAATCCATATTTTTCAACTTCAAAAGTTTAATATTCTATATTTGGAGACTACATGTTATAATATTTTATATAGATGTCTTCTTATTCAAGTTGAAAATCTTAATTCAATGCAAAATTTGGCATAATGATGACTTTATGGCATGTTAACCCATGACATTCTAGCAAAACCTACAATGTGATGCAAAAAGTGGTCCACCTTAACTTACACCCACCCACAACACATATTCAACTTGTTTGAACATCCTTTACTAAAACTAAAACCCAAAATTTAATTTAATGAATTTTTAATTTGATCTTTCAAAATTCATATTAGTCATTTAACATAATTTGGAATGATCAACATAACTTTTAAATGTAAAAAGGTTCATAGTTTTCACCACTATTTGACATGGTTTTTGGCTCTTATGTGTATACATGCACCCAATTATTTCAAGTTGTGCTAAATGATAAATATGAATGTCGAAGAATTCAAATTAAAAATTTATTAAATTAAACTTTGGGTTTTGGTTTTAATAAAGGACGTTTGAACTTGAATATGTGTTGTATATTATTGTGGTTAATTTTACAAAGGACTAGGTAAAGGATTATTTTCAATAAAATATTTTTTATAGTCAAAAAATTTAGATGATAATAAACCACTAGTCACATTCGAAAAACAATCACAATTAAAAAGATATAAAATTTGAAACTTTTACAAATTCAAAGTATTTTTCAAAATTTTAAATTTTCAAAAGTCTTTTACCACATGTAAGTGGGGTGTAATGTGCACATTGGCATACCAAAAAAATTGTGGTTTATGAAACAACCAAAAAAAAAAAAGCTAGAACTAGCATATTTTGGTACAATTCAAAATTATATTAAAATTTCAAAATGAAACATAGAATTTGGCAAAATTTACACACTTTGAAAAATTCATATTTATTCACCAATGATTAACACAAAACAAGTGATCTATTAGGGCATTTATATGTATTTTTAATAACAAGTTGCAAAAGACTTCATTCAAAAATTATTTCATATCAAAAAAGATTAAAAATGATTCATAGTCCTTTTGTGAAGTAATCACATTGGCTCCTTTGTGTGTATTTGCACCCAATCACATAACATTATTTTCAAAGTCAATAAACACTAAATTTTTTGTAAGAAGTAATGGAGCTTTAATGTGGGACAACCTTTCAAAATATTGTAAGAGTAAAGAAGGTTATGTATGGAGGACTATATTTGCATGTGTAAATTATGTAAAAGATGCAATGTTGAGCTAAGGTGGTGAAGGTAGATATTCATTTTTAATAACAAAGGTGCATGGAAAAGCATTATAATGTGGGGTAAAAGTTATTGCATACTTGATGACATTAATTTTGCAAAATGTTCAAATAGGGAAGGGATGGAAGGCAACAACAATGTTGGAGTTGTACATGAAGTGATGGAAGGCAATGAGCAAAATGTGCATGGGATATGAAGAACTCTGAACATGCATGATCATTAACAACACTACAAAATTGGAATAACTTCTAGATCCAACATCAAAGTACCCAACACCTTCATATTTTTCATTTCTTTTGCAATTTTATTCCAATGCAAGCACTACAAAGCCACAATGGGAATCAAACTTGTTGTAGCCATGATGGAGTACAAGAACTTGATCTATGCCTTTTTTTGTAAAAAAAGTTAATTGATTTTCAATGTTGAAGTTCAATGTTTCTCTTATCAATTTTGAAATGTAACTAAAGTGGCAATGATCCATAAGAAAATTTAGCCAAATTTGGCTACAAATTAATTATGAAATTAATTTATCTTCTAGACATCCTTTTATGTTTTTGGCAACATCCCTATTTGAACCATGCATAGAAATTATATAATTTTCAATGTAGTTTTATGGCTACATATAACTAACAAAAAAGGTCAATTTGTTAAAAAGGTGGCATTTTCATGTTAGTTGCATTTTAAACTAATATTAACTAGTCATTTTTCCGTGTCAATTTCAATTTCACCTTTGATTGATACTATTCATTTATAAAGTTCTGACTTGACAATGCATGTTGACCAACCATTAAATTTAAAGTTCAAGATCAAAGCATTTGGTGCATTAGATTGATTTGATACAAGCCCTTGAATTAAATTATTTTT
>Ga0116229_10006842_pt1 | contig 18263 bp, 20 predicted proteins | sample S1TSphgellanicum_3_FD_87313 | JGI IMG/M metagenome (GOLD analysis project Ga0116229, IMG submission 87313) | Host-associated microbial communities from peat moss isolated from Minnesota, USA - S1T2_Fc - Sphagnum magellanicum MG | ecosystem: Host-associated > Plants > Peat moss > Unclassified... | reverse complement strand
TTTTTTCTTTTGAAAATTGTACCACACATATACATAATTAATTATAATCATATATATCTTTTCAAAACCTTGAGTATAATCACAAATATTTTTTTTGTACATTTTATCTCTTATTATTATATTATTATTATACTTGTTTTACCTTCCATTTAGTTAATTATTCTATATTATTTTGTTGGTTTAAATGCATATTGTTTTGTTAATTTCAACTATGTGACATGTGTTTTTGGATAAGTAATTTAAAATAAAATTTCAATTTTTTTCCTTTATATTATGTCATTGTCATTTATAGGTACATCAAACAAAAATGTAGTTGTGAAGGTCAATGAAATACATGAAAGTGTGAATGTTTAAAATGTTGTGTTGACATTTAATGTTTGATAAATGAACAATTCATAAAATGCTCAATTTAGAACATTCTATTTGAATTGTGAGATGTTGAATAAGTTGGGATTAACATCATTATTTTGAAAAACATGAAAGATAAATACATTAAGGTAAAAAAATTAAGTTAGAAAAAAATCATAACATTTCAAAGGGGTGATATGCTTGTTATAATCACATTGAAATTTATTATTATTATTATTTCATCCATCTTGTTTTTTCAATTAAATTTGCTATCATTTTTTATGACACTGATAATATTCAAAAATTTTGAACAACATTTGAAAAGTATTTATGCACATAATGCCATAATAAAAAAATTTACATCACTTAATTATTTTAAAATATAAAAAATATATACTTGGCATAAGAAAACAATTTGGTTCATTTACATTTTTGGTTTCATGTACATTTGCTAAAAAATTTATGGGATTATTTTCTCAAAACCTTACATGTTATATCCGCAACTTTTACAACTCCTAATTAACATGCAAAAGAAATTAATTTGTTCACATTGTTGAATTAATATAAATAAATCCAATAAAATATTATGAATAATCAAATTAATGCATTTTGAAAACTATTAATGCTTAACACTTATTGGAAAGGTTGAACATTTTGTTTGTAATGTAATTTTAAAATTGTGGGATGTGAGCACAATCATGAATTGTTGTGGTTAAAAAATGCACATGTATATGGAATACATACAAATTCAAAAATTTGTGAATGCATGTGCTAGTTTTGATAGATCAATTTACAAATCAAAATTAAAAGATGCACAACATCAACATATTCAAACTTGTTATAAAACCATATCATGTCTTTACATAGTCCATTATCTATTACCTCTTACGCAAAAAATAAAAGCTTTGAAATCATCTACAATTCATGAAAAGATATCATTTTTTATTTCATATTGAAAAATCAAGCAATTAAAATAATTGAAAATTTAAAGGGCAATAAAAAATGTGAACATATCATTTCATTAATATTTAAATTGCTTGGACTTCAATCATATATATATATAATTTTATGGAAATAAAAAAATCACATATATTTTTAGAACAGACAACAAACACCATTAAAAAAATGTATGTAATTCATTTGAAACACCTTTAAATGTAATTTTTTAAATAAAATGCCATATTTATTAACATCTGATAAAAATGATTGCATCTATCTTTTGAAAAAAACAAAATCATCTAACATATGGAATGATAAAATGTTTCATAACGTAGTTGATTTATTACTTCCAATTCTAGTCATGTACATCACAAATTGAACAATATGATTTGAAAAATGAAATTTCTTTTAAAGCACAATATAAATTGCATGAAAAATTGAACACAATACAACATGAAAATTATATGCCCTCATATTTAATGATGATGGATGAATTGGAATTTTCACACAATTTGAAACAATTGAATGGAAAAAAAATTCACATTTATGACATCATACACTAAAAAAATACAAACTCTAAATCACCAATACACTTGTTCTTAATTACAAGGACTAGATTACATAAAAATTTCACATTAGAACTCATTATTCAAGGTCTATTGCAATATTACAACACAAAATTATTAGCAAATCCAATTGAAACCATAGTTTTCATAAGGGCATACATCCACCTTTAATATAGATGGTGTTATAATACATTCAACATTAAAAGTCCTCATCAATCGATCTTTATCAAATTTGTCCAACTTATCATATGATTGTTTTAATTGGCTTATTTGCAACATGAATAATTATAACTTGTCATCATAGATGAAATACTATCAATTGGAGGTCAAATGTTCATTGCCATAAATTTTCGTTTAAGATTCATTAAACATGTTCAAATTTTTTTTTTGGTAATGTAAATCTTATCACAATTGATGGCTTTTACCAAGCACAACCAATAAGAGATAAATGAATATTTGAAAAGCTAAATGAAAACATACATGCATGAGCATCAATTTTTTGTGAAAATAATGTTCAATGCTATGAATTAAAGCAAATAATGAGCTAATAATCTAATAAGAATTTTATTCAATTTTTGAATAAATTTAAAATAACATCAAAGACATCAAATATACAAATTCACAATTGTCGACAACCACCAACAAATAAACTATTCTATATTTATTTTATACAAACAACCACGTGTAAAAACATAATGACTATGTTTTTACTTAGACCCCTAGCCCAACATTCATTTTTACAACAACTATCCATATTCATTCATGCCCACTATTACAAGCTTCTAGATGATCCAAATAAAATATCAAAATTACACTCCACCATTTTTATAAAAAAGAAATGCTTATTGAACTATGTATGTATAAAAGACATTGACACATATTGGACAACTATAGAACCAATAGTGAAAGAAATAAGAATTGGAAAAACTCAATCACATGTCATGACTAGAATCCAATTCCTTGTACAACTAGCGATAACAAGAACCATCCATAGATCTCAAGGATTATCATTGGATGAATTGGTCCTTGATCCTAAAAACGTCACAAAACATGATTTGACATATACTATTTTATATCATGTTACAAAAAAAGAAAACCTATATTCATTAAATTCATTATGCAACGAAAATTTCAATGTCAAAATGTTTGTAAACATTGCAATGAATAGACTAAAAACAATCATTTGGGGATTACATTATTGCAACATTTAATCCAAATACAGAAAATCCGCAATATGTGTTTTTACCATGATCATTCATGCTAAGTTTCTACATTCCTCCAAGAACTTGAAATCCTCATCAAAGCGTCACCAAATAATTGTCCTACAGTCAATCATATTTAGGAGATTTGAACCATAGATAAGTTTACAAGACAATAATAATACTACAAAAGTACAAGCATTATGCACATTCATGCACACATTCAACTTCAAATTACAATTTCAACAAAGAACACAAAAGCATGCTCCCAATTAGACCAACATATGACCAAATAATGAATGTAAAACCGGAGTCATAGAAGCAGCAAATTGGCCTGATTTCCATAAGCCAATCTACATAGCATACAAGTTGCCAAACACCATTCCAATCTTCAGAAATCCTCAACCAATATCATGTCTAATTTACATGACAAAATTGACATAATACATTTTGAATATGGACAGAGCCTCTCATGGCATAGCTGCTTGTTAGATTCTGAAAGAGGAGCACAACAAAAAGCCTAGCATTAGTTGTAAGCTGTCAAGAGAACACAGTCAGGAAGCAAGAAGATCTCATAAGAGGAAGGACTCATAAGAAGCATCTGCTGCTGTCAAGCACAGCACCCACATTGTGGGTTTGAAAAGTAAACAAAGAATTGAAGTTGTACCCAACAATTATGAAGATGTGGACAACAACCCACAAATCCCTTGTGAAGAAGTAAGTGTTCTTCACAGGGTTGTTGTGAAGAATATCATGTGTAGTGATAGTAGTGGGTCTTTCTTACCAGTGCAACAAAGGGACGTCAATAATGCTGTTGAACATGTCTTCTTAGAGTTGGAAGCTTTGTTTGAGAATCCCGTCTTCCAATTTGGTCAGCAAATGAAGTTCTCCTGTCTGTGTGTCTGTCTGTGTTTCTCTCTCTCTCTCTCTCTCTCAGAGTCACCAAAGTTGAAGTTTCTGTGAAACCCAAAAGTTTTGCAAAATGAGCAAAATTCCCCATCCCCCTTTCCTCCAGGACCCAAAAACTTGGTGAGGGAATTGCCTTTTTTGGCTCAAGAAACAGAAGAAGACCAGAAGAAACAACAACCATGTTCAGAGAGAAATGAGCAATGAAATAGAGGATAAAGGCAACAACAAGAAACAACATGTTGAGAGAGAAATGAGCAAGGAAAAGAAGAGGATGAGATGTTAGACGTTTAGTAAGTAGTTGTGGGGATTGTGTGTGTGTGTGTGTGTGTGTGTGGGGCTGCTGTGGCAACTAAGCACCCCCTCTTTTGTATTTTGATCCTTAACTGCCAACCCACCTCTCTCTTTCTCTCTCTTCTTAATTCAGTCCAAACTGGGTGTGGGGAGAGAAGCCAGGATAAGCACAGTCGGTTTCTCGAGCACAAGATCCATTCTTCAAGAGAGAGTTGCAGTCTCAAAAGGTCGTTGTCGTGGGCCTGCCATCAAACTACTCACAAAGACAAATCAGCGTGGAGCAGTTACAGGCTGCACGGTGCGCGGCGTTGCAAGAAGAAGAAATGGATGAGCCGCTTTCACGAGGTGGTGGTGGACCCGTAGCGTCTTGTTCAGCAGCAGCATCGGGGGGGGATCCATTTGTCTCACCAAGAGCACAACAGGTATGATGATGATGATTATGATGCGCTCTTCCTGCTGCTGCTGCCACACTTGTGTCTCAAAATTGCGAGAAAGAATTGCAAGACTCTTTGCTGCTCTCGGAATAACAAACATGTAGATTCCGCATTCAGTGTTGGTCAGTTTCTGGGGAGATAGATAGTTGCATGACTTTGCAGATTGCAGCCATCAGTGTTGGCCACATGTCTGGAGAGATGGATAGTCCGCATGCTTTTGCGGATGCAGCATACAAAGACAGTAACATATCTTGTTTGCAAAATTCTTATGGTTGAAGATGCAAGTGCAACATGGAGGAGGGAGAATGGCAGCAGGGGGAGGAGGAGGAGGCTCCAATATGTCAGGATTGTCAAGCCGAACAAGTCCCATGGGGAATTCTGCTGCAGGTCCTAACAAGTCAGTTGCATTCTGCAAGCCTCCGTCCACCATCATCCCTGCCGAGAGCCCTGGAGCAAGTAGTTCTATGACCAGGACAGGCACCAATTTCTGCAGCACATCTGGTGGTGGTGCAGCAACATCTGGCACCCATCAATCATTACTGAGGGCAGGGCCTCGCCTCAGGGCTGAAGGTCTCATGGTTCCTCCAGCATCAGATGCGGCCACTTTGCGCCGCCAAGTTGCTGCTTTGCAAATTGATTTGGAAGCTCACATTGATGGTGAGCAGCGGCTGCAAAGCATCAACCAGCAATTACGGGAGAGGTGATATCTCCATCTGCAAAAAAATCACTTGGGTGGTTTTCTCCAGTTCTCCTGAATCCTTCAGTCAAGCAAGAGTGCACAAATTCTTGTCAGCTGTTGAGCTAGGGTACACAAGATGTTGCCTTAAATTGTACTTGGTTGAATGCAGCGATTCCTTTTGCACCCCATCAAGTACAATCTCAGATGGTGGTTGCCATATCTCTTGAAAATGGAGTCTCTTTGCTTGCAGGTTAGAGCTCTATATGAAACAGAACCATGAGAATGTGGAGAGGGCTGAAACTGAACTCAACACTCTTCATGAAGATATGGAGCACACACTTGAGCTTCAACGTCGGTTAGCACAAAGGTTTTTCACATGGCTTTTTCCTCATGCATGAGATTCATGGATGACAGGAGTCATGCTGAGGATGATTAGAAGACAACCAACATGTTCTTTTGAAAGTTGCTTGAATGGATTTTGATCGCTACCACTTGATCAAAGCAGCAGGAGATAATCAGCTTATTTGTGAACATGGCATTGGATGATTATTTTGAGCTTTTCTTGGTGCGTACAGGGCAGCTGCACTTGAGAAAGAGAAGAAAGACATGGAGTGTTGCTTGCAAAAACGGGTGCAGGAGTTTGAAGCTGAAAAAGAGAACCTTCAGACCTGCATTTCAAGTATGACTGAAGATCTGCGCACACGTGCAGAAGTTCAAGAGAAAGCAGATCAACTTCAGGTAGTTCCTTCCAAGTGTTTGTCATGGTCAGTTACTGTAGCATCTCCGTATGTTGTTGACCTCCATAAGGTTACAGGGCAGGTTTAGTAAGGATGTTGGATGTATGCAGGAAGAGCTAAAAATCACACTGGAAATGAAGGCAAAGCTTGAGGAAAAGCTGCATTGCTTTTCAGAAGAAGCAGAGCACTTGAAGAGGAAAGCAGAAGAGTACAGCAATGAGCTCCATAACTTGATATTGAAGGTTGCTCTGCCTCCACACAATCCATCTGCTCTCTGCTGTATATCCTCAATCAGTAGGCTTGCTCATGAAGGAAATGCCCCACTCAGTGCTTGTGTTGCCAAGTCCTGAATGCTTGTAAATTGCATGTACATGGGCAAAAGGAGGTGTGTCTGACATAGAATCAATGGCATTTTCTTCTGGATGTTCCTACCAGGAGCAAGTAGATAAAAAGGTGGAGAAGATGAGAAAACAGCTACTGACTCGTCGATCCTTTAAACGATTCCAAGAGGGAGTCAGGCAGCAGTGCATAGATGAAGCTAATAAATTGATGGCCATCCATCAGTATGAATTGCACTGTTGCAAATCTGGGTTCCAAGCTCTATGTGCAGCCACATATCGTGCTTCCCAAGTTCGTCAAGGATATGAACGCCATGGTCAGGTAAGTGGCCAAGAGATTGAAGCTTTATGCAGCTGAAAATATGCTCCTCAATGTATAGGTTGACAACACTGTTGGATTCTTGTGAATGACTCATGGGGAGAGTATGGGGAGGCTGCAGGCCTGTGTGCAAGAATGCTGGCGAGCCTGGAAATTAGCTACAGTGGCACAGCGCATGTGTAAAGCAGCATTGCAAAAGCAAGCAGCAGCACGTGTGTGCCATACCTTACATTCTTGGGTGGCATATGTGATTAGAGAACGCCACAATCCTGAGAAGAAGCTGGCTGCTATGAAGCATTGGATATACAATTGCAAAAAGAAAGCTTTCGAACAATGGACATTGAATCTCAAGACCTGGAAACTGAGTGAGAAAGATGAGCACAACCTCACAGTTCTTGCCCACAATCATTGGTGCAATTATACCCTCAAAAGGGTGTTTTTCAAATGGTGCCAGTGGGTGAAATCCTGGGCAAGGCCTAAGAAAAAGAAATTGGCATCTGTTCAAGCTCACATCAACAGCATGACGTGTAAGCAAGCTATATCCGCCTGGCATTGTCTAGTCCATCTCCAATGGATCCGTCGCATGAAGTATGATATGGCTGTGGGTCAGGACAATATGTGGAAACGCAAACGCACAATTGCAAGGTCCGTGCATATGTGAAGATTCTATACACTAGCAAATATGACATGCAGGGTTGACAAAATCCAATATGTGAATAGAAAGGCATTTGGGGCATACAGAGGGATTATGGAATTTACCCCTTCATGTTTGTGACCTTGCATGATTGGGTGAATGCTGAAGGAGATGTCATGTTGCAGGTTGCGGGAAGCTGTAAGGATTGTGAAGGATAGGAGGCAACACAATGAGCTAGGAGCAGCATTCCGGAAACTTCGACAAGGGCATACAGTGGTCAAAGCTTGGCACAACTTTTTGCAAAACAGGAGACATGGGCGCACATATAAGCAAATAGCCTTTCGACACTTTCTTCAATCCCTTCGTATCAAGGTCAGCAGATCACTTCTCTCAAGTGTTTAATTTGGTCATCTTCATTTGAAATACAATGCAGGTAGCATTCTTGTTGGCAGTGTGTCTCACCTATGTTTGCAGGGTTAACCATGGGAGCCTCTGTGCCTGCTGTGCAGAGTTTTCAAATGTGGAGGGACAATGCTGCTTATCAAATTGCTCAGAAGAGAGCTACACAGGAAGTCAACCAGGCAATAATGCGGGCAGCTATGGTGTTTTGGCGAGACTATCATGTGTACCATGCAATTAAGTGAAGAACTTCAACACCATTTGCCCTTGCTCAGCTGCTGTGACTACATTATCACAAACGTCTCTTGAAAGAACCAGTTCTCCGCAGGAGGTCCTCTTGAACTCAATGTTGATTACATTGTTGTGCAGAAAGAAGAAGCAACGGAGGGCTAGTGTGCACAGAAAACGGAGGGAGGTCAAAGTAAGTCTATGCTTGCTGATCTCCCATGCTTATGACTGAACTTCATTATGATCCGTATGATGATTCTATTTCCACATCTTTTTAGTGGAGGTATATATTGGACTTTGAGTTCTTGATTCTGTCATGTTGTGGCAAGTGGGTTCAGGCAGCAAAACAGATGCTTGAGTTATGGTGGGAACAAATGGCATGGAAGAGACGAGCAGTTCAGTTGGATTGCCTACTGGCAATACGACGTCAACGGACTGTACTGATTGCTAGTTTGCATAGTTGGATGCATGCCACTTTTGATGGTCTTTTGCTTGCCAATGCTAAGTGCCATGATGACCTTCTGGAAGCTCAGGTGCCTCTTTTGAACTAAGACTGAACACATTTCTTGTGTCATGTAGTGAACACATCTCTCTGCATTGCCTGACATGATATTCATGAATACTCATCTTGGAACAAAACAAGTTCCTAATTATTCCCAACCTCTGGATTCTAGAGCCTTTCTGTAGAGAAGTGTCTGATTTTGAACCTTAGCATCTGCCATCAGCACACATGCCATAATGAGCTATCAGCATCGCAATCTTTTGTCATAGAAGGTGATCAGGATGGTGAAGGGAAAGATTGGGATCGTCACCATCCCTGATCACCTATGCAAAAGAAAATGATGTCATAAAGGAATGAAAAAAGAGGCTGATAAGATACTGTAGTGATGTCGATGCTCCTCTCCTATCTTAGGAAAAGCACAGAAGATATGGCACTTTTGGATGCTCTCCTTTGGTTTTCTATTCCTGGACATTGATGTAGGATTTGAGAAAGGATGGGTTAAGATAAGTACGTGCAGTTTTTAGCAAAGTAGGTCAATTCACTAAAACTATGCTATTGTGTTAGCAAGGTTATGGACATTGATAGCTAAAACTCTGTCTCATCAAGTAGTTACTGGAATCCCATGTTGGCATAAGTTACACAAGTGCATGGGGGGTGCCCTCTCAATCTATTGCTTTCAGAACTCCAGAATGTGCATGGCTGGTAGATTATAAGGAGCCTGCTGAAGCCTTGATCAACTGAAAGTGAAGGGTAATGCCCTGACCGCAGGGCATTACACCCTGCGAACCAAGGGCGGAGCCTGAGGTCCAGAGTGTAATGCCCTGCCTTACCCAGCGTAATAAACAAGGATTTAAAGACAGGGAGCAGCATTTTCAAAGGGGGGCAGGCCCTCCCACTCTATGGCGGACCCTCCCTCTGTATGGAGGCCCCACTCCTGAGGTTATGACACTAGCATAACAAGTAATTTCTTCCAGTGCTTTGTTTATTGCTTTGATCTCAATTCACGAAGGTAAGCAAGGACTGTACAAGCTAGTCATGTTATGCAATGCATTGTATTCCGTGCTGTGTTGGGTTTCCCTTTCCCCACTGAATGTTTGTGACTGGGGTTGTGCATGTAGAATCTGACCAAAGATAATCCACAGATCAGTGCATTTGAGGCACAAGGTCAGCAGCTTGCTCTTTGTGTTAATTGTGTTAGTGCTCTTGCTTAAAAGCAGATACATGAAGTCATCTCATGAGGTCATCATGGGATGGGGTAAATTCTTCAGGCACAAGTTGAGGAACAGAAGCATCAGGTCACGACTGTAGATGTGGAAAACCTTCAGCTGATTGACCGTCTGCACACAATGTCGTCAGAGATAGCATATCTCAAGACAACCCTTAATGAGAAACAAAAGCAAGAAGATCAACTCCATCGTGCATTGGAGGACAGCACTATGCTGGAAAGCTCCATGCGTGGTGAAATTGAGCAGCAGCATCTGCACACTGAAGAGCTTGAACTTGAGGTCCAGAACTTGCAGGTGCTGTGTCTTACTTTGGTTACTGGAATTTTGGCACTGTCTTTCCATCTGTGCTTGCTTTCAATTTCTTTTGCTGTAAGGAATCTGTCTCTTCCAATCTTGGAAGTGCAGGAGGCTGATCAAAACTTCAAAACTTCAAACATAAATTGCAGAAAAAGCTTCAGGTTAAGAATGTGGAGGACACTGCTGGAGAGGTGCGTTATAATCTGGAGATCCAGAATCTGGAGCATGCTGTTAAGGAACTCCGCATCAAACTAGCTGAGAAAACCTCACAAATTGACTCTTATGACAAGGTCATTTTGCTAACAAGATCCCCAGTCTTGCTTTTTTCCTTTTTTGCTACTAATTTTGTTGGTATCATTATCTACATGCTCTTAATGCAATTGTCAAATGCATGGGCATGCCAGTTTCTGTGGTTTTTCTTTCTTGTTTTACACTATGTGCACTGTGGCAGTTGAAGATTCTGAAGAAAGATGATGAAAAACTTGGGCACAGGCTCTAAAGGAGACAGCAGAGAAACTGGAGGGAGCATCAGATCAGTCACAAGAAAAACTGGCAAGTGCATTTGAGATTGCTGGATCCTTGCGCAAGCTACTGGAAGATCGTGAGAACCAGTTTGCTACCCTTGAAGGAATCAGCCGGGTAAGACATGTTTGCCTAAAATTGACACAAAGTGCTCTATTTTCAAAGGTAATGGCACACCTACTTTGGAACCAATCTATGTGTAAACTGCCTCTCTTTGTGCATTCCAAGAAAATGCTGGATCTGAAACGGAAAAAGTGGCATTGGAAATAGAGACGAGAGTTGGAGTTAGGGGAAGTGCAGCGGAAGCTGTCTGCAGCCAACTGTACCTTGGCTGAAACTGTGGAGTGTCGTGATGCTCGCATTGCGGAGCTTGAATGTATGCTGACCAACAAGCAAACAGAGGCAAGTTTTTCATTCCTGATGCTTGAAAGCTAAAACAACACTTCGGAAGGAGATCCCAGGAATTTGAAATGCATATCTGCAATTATGTCTAGGAGGTTTGTAAAGGCTTGCAACTGTCATGAGAATTGATCATCAAGTGTTTCATGTTTGCAGATTCAGGAGACTCAACACCTTGTACAGGAGCTAGAGTTGGCACTGGATGCCAAAGAGAGCCATATGCGGAAGCTTGAGTATGAGAACAAGCTAATGTCTGGTACATATGCTTCTTCCCACTACCCTTCTGGATCACCGACCTTCTCAGCCCCTTCCTGTCCATTTTTCTTATCTGTTGTATGGTGAATGGCAGAACAAAATTCCCTCAAGGCAAAGACATTTGTGTCAAGCTTGAGTTCATGGGCAGCAACACCAGTTGGTGACACCAGTGGGTCCCTGCGTGGTGGCTTGCATGCCATTCAAGTGAAGGAGTCAATGCGACATGCATATGTCCAAGCCAAGACTGCATTGCAGCAAGGCTCTGCTGACAGTTCTGATGATGGGGCATCAGGTCTTGTAGTTTCAGGATCAGGACAGGCCCAGCCATATGCAGGCCCACACATGGATGATGGATCTGGTGTGTCCCAGGAAGAGCCCCATGCATATGAGCAACAAGAACTCCGGTTCCCATCACATATGGATCAACAGCCTACCACGGCCAGGCAATTGAACACCTTCAGCCCAGGTGATCCTGAGAGGGATGTTCCTTACCACCCACAGGCTCATGATGCTAATCCTGCTGAGATGGGGATGCGTTCACTTTCTTTTCAAGCGCAAGACACATCACAACCTGACTGGGAAACTTCATTTGCACTGGTGTCAACCACAAGGCCAACACCAACAGGGCCAACAGCAGAGCCTTCATATGGAACCTTGGATTCGCATCCGTTGGATAGGCATCCTGATGCTACTGCTGCTGCTGGCACCACTTCTCTGAGAACATCAGGTGAAGGCCCCTTCCGTGTGGTGCTTGATGACAATCCAGGTGCAGTCGACAGCCTTCATGTTGAGATCCAGCGATTGCAGGCTCGCATCATGAGTCGTTTGCGGGACTCTCCAGCTCAGGGCACTCTTGTGGACTTGGTCAGTCTTCTCATTTTGCTTGAATCTTGATATTATTGATCCAGTGTTGCCCGCCTATTGCATATTGTAGCAATGGATCGGCAATATGATGTGTTTGCCAAATCTTGCTGCTGGAAAATTGGGCCCTGCAAGTTCTTATTTCTTATGCACTGGACAATTTACTGTACAAGTCCAGCTTCAGAAACTTATACCATTCCTTTCAATGCACCTCTTCCATCTTGTTAGTGCAAACCACCATGTACTTTGGATTCCTTAGTTTGTGCAAAAACAGAGTTACAAACACACCATCTCTGCTGTTTATGTTTGAATTGTTGAGAAGTTGGTGTGAATTGCCTAGCCTATTCCCAAGTAGCAGTAGCTCAGATACTGCATGATGCATAATATTAGTGTGTGAATGGATCTACTAACACCATTCTCAATGCTGTGAGCAGGAGCAACTTGACAGGAATGGAGCAAGACGGCCTGGCAACCCAAGACCACAGCCAGGAGCTCCAGGCAGTAGAAATAGTGCACGTCCCTCTTAGTTGGCTCATTGTAGTACTCTGAAGTGACCACTGGAGCTGCAGAATTGCTCTTGTGGCAGCCGAAGAAGATCATGTGCATGAATTTGGAATTTCTGGACCAAGTAAATTAAGCTTCCATGACCTTTGCTGGAGTGGAGAAATTTGATTGCAGCCTATAAAGGATGACAGAAAAAGGAGGGCGGGGGGGGAGGGGACTAAAAGTCAAATTGTGTCACTGTTTTGTAGGTCTATCTCGTTTTCCTAACCTTAGGTGCAGGTTCTTGGCACAGGCGCCTTTTCGAAAACAAGATGCAAAGTATGTGTGTCCTCTTACCTTGGGCCAGGAAATTGTCAACAAGCAGAAACTGTCTCTTCTGCTGAGCACCATATTTTATTGCATCATGTCAATGATAAAAAACTTCAGTTGGGACTCAGGCAGGAGGGTGGGTTAGTGGTGCTACCTTATGGTGGACTACTGCTCATCACCCAATTTCAAAGGGACACAAAGTGGGGGAGTTCAAATGAGTGAGGGAACTGTCAGTGTATCATGGCTCCTCACTGCAGTCAATCAACTTGTGACAAAAGGTTGGTCCGCATGCAAGGAGCAGCAGCAGGATGGCTCTGCATCCTCGTGCATCATCAGCAGTAGCCTGAGTGAAGTTAAGCTGTTTCAAGAAAAGAGTACAACACCCTTCTTATTTTGACCACCCACCACCCACAAACAGCCATGGTATGTACCGTACCTTTCCAATTGTTTAAAGCAAAGAAGATACTCTGTGATATTTTGCAGTTTAAATGAGATTGCATTGCAGATCTTCACACCCCTGAATTCCGTATTCCAAGGAATAAATTACCCAGTATTAGTAGTAGAAGAAGTGCACCATACAGCAAAAGGTCAGTACCTACTTACATAACATCAAAACCTGCAGTCCTCAGCCAACTTTTGATGTGGAATTTTTCGTACTGGACAAGCATGAACTAACTCACATAAAATTTGGAATTCCATTTGGACTTTTAACTTTGTTGGTCTTCTCAGATGCTTTAGGTACTCTTCTTTGTATTAACTATTAACTCTCTCACCTCCTCCTCCTCCTCCTCCTCCTTCTCCTCTGTTGTAGCTTCTTTGGAGTGTTTGTTTCTATAGTCTGGACTGACCCACAGCTGATTGTAAGTTAGACTCACCTGATTTTCTCGAGAGACACAGGCTTTCATTTGTCATCAAGTGTCTGATGATTTTTTGTGTACACCGACTCTACCAAAGTGGAGGGAAAAACAAACCAAAAATAAAAATGAAAATTTGGAAGAGGTGAATTTTTTTTCCTTTCAGATGTGTCTCTGTAAGGGAGAGAGACCACAGAAGAATAGTAGTTTTCATTTGGACCCATATTTTGAGGAATGTTTTAACTGGTGTTACTGTGAATCAAGAGTTCATTTTTGTGGCCAGAGCAAACCAGCACCCACCAGCAGCTCAACATCCACTAGATGCTCGTTATGAGTCAGTTGTGGATGAACCTCAAAAGAGTTAGTATCCGGTTTCATCTTAGTAACCCATTCTGTTAGACGTACATGATCTTTTAAGACATCTGAAATGTAGGGTACTACTGCTAGGGATATGATATGAAATTCATCAAGGCTTAAATGCACTTGAAGCATTTATGCTAATTAAAGTTTCAGGCCTCCTCCTGTTGTTTTGACACTTTCAGTTTCAATGTACTTTAAAAATTCTTAAAACCTACCTGGGCAGTATTAACAGGCAGTTCTTAAATTGCAGATCAAGGCTTAAATGCACTTTGGAGCTTCCCCATTTATGCTAATTTAAGTTCCAACTTTTATGCCTCCTGTTTTGACAAAGTGTAAACTGCCCCTTCAAAACTTTTGCAATGATGAATTGATGATTCTACTGTAAGAATTTTCATGGGTCTTTTCCACAGCTTTTTGTTATGTGTTAGATGGATTCAGAAAAAGTGATTTTTTCATTTTCTTTCCAGTCCTTAACAATCTTAGAAGAAGTTGCACTAGCCTAACAAATCCAAATCTGCTGCTGTCATGAACATGTAATATATCTTCTTCTCCTCTCAAGTATATATCTAAATGTCTACTTGATATAAAATACAAGTATAATGCAATATACACACATATATGTATTGTAATATAAGCAGGCTCTGGATTGCATCCGCTGTAATAAATAGCAGGCCCTCTGGATGGAGTCTTTCTTCTTGGGGTGTTGTTCTTTTGGGAGCCATTTTAATGAAGGCAGAGAGAATCATGCTGAGGTAGTTAGAGCTAGCTCCATGTAGTTACAGCAGCAAAATGGCATTGTAGTTTTAGATGAAGTTCAATACAAATCTAAGTTTGGCCCTCTAAAATTGCACACAATAGATTGAGATTTAAATGAAATTTCACTTTAGATTGTCTAATTTTTTTCATGTTCATTGGTGGGCATAGGGAAATTAATTAACAAGGCCCAAAATAGGGGATGGGTTGTGGTGGGGGTGGTGTAGCTGTTTGATCCTCCTCTTGTATATGTCACACTCTCTCTCTATTTATTTATTTATTGTGAGAGCATTCTCTGGGTTGTCTCAGGCATTATTAATTGCAACCTGAACAGCAAAGGAAAGGAAAGGAAGGGAAAGGGACAAGGAAAGAAGAAAAGAGCACAGTAAAAGTATGGCAGAGACAAAGAAGAGCATTGCCAGAGCAAAAAGATTTGTACTTTTGTTGTTTTTTTGGGAGCAACCCCAAAAAATTTGGGTCCTACCACCTTCTTCTTCTCAGACTTTTAGCTTGCTGGCCATCCCAAGAAGAAGCTCATTGAGAAAAAATTGCAATAAGACAGCAGAAAGGAAAGCCACCAGCAGCAGCAGCAGCAGCAGCAACAGCCTTCTTCTTCTGCAACTCTTGGATTTTACTTACTTAGCCACCAAACCAAAAATGGGGAAACACACTCTCAAAACCCATCCAATTGCAACAACAACAACAAGACTAAACCCACATCTGTGATCAGACCTGTGTGTGCTTTTGGGTGTGTGTGTACCTACATACCTACTTACCTACCTACCTACCTACCTACCCACCCGTTCATGTCATGAGGCTTTTTGTGGATATATCTTTGTTAGTAAAAATGAACAAACAAAATTCAAACAGACATGTATCCACCCAAAAGAAAAAAGCTTCAGACCATGAATCATCTCAGAGGTTAAATTAGGTCTAATCTTTAACCCAACATTGTCCAGTTCTAGCACTCAAACTTGCGTGGATGAACTTATAGAGTTTAGGGCTATGGATGAACGAACGTATATGAAAAAAGTGACTATGGGATTTGACCTGGCCTTAAGACTTAGTAGCTTCATTAAAAAAAAATTCATAAAGTATAAAAAAAAAGTTGAGTTGAAATTAATTCGAGATTTTAAACCAAAATCGATTTTAAAACATCATATGAATTACAGATTTATTTGGTTTCTCCAATAAGTTGACAAAATTGGGGTGAGGGAGGGGTTAAGGAGGATCCCTTCCAATTTCCCAAAACAAAAACCCTAACTGCAAAAAAAAAAGGTCATGGGGATTCCTCCTCACATTTGCATGTCCCTAAACCCTAAAACAATACATCGGGACAGTTTCATTTCCCAACAAATTATTATTATTATTATTATGTCTCCCATACATGTCATTTGTCTCTGTGGATGGGTCGACCAAACCTAATGGTCGACCAAATTGACCAGTTTCCCATGCTCTCTGGAATGATATTTCAACGGAGAGTTCCCAATTACATCCGTCCAATATTGTCATTGTATCTATGGTTGTTGGCCCAATAGTCGACCAACCCATTGGCCACTTTACCATGGCCATTAGCAATCTTTTTCATTTCAATTTTAGTTTGCCTAGGTGGTGGCTATTGTCATCCAGTTCTCGTTTGCCATACCACCTAAGTGTTTTTGGGAGGTGTGTAATTGGCTAGCTAAGTTGAAGAGGAGGGGGGTAAAAAATGGCTACCATTTGAATTACCAAATGTGCCAATATGGTTAAAACACTAATTAATTCCCGAGAGAGAAAGCAATAAATTAAATTAAATTAAATTTTTTAAAAAAAAGCATTGCCAAAAATCTAGAAAATTGAACTCCCAACCACTTGGAAACTAATGACCATGCCTAAAAGACCCCAAGGGAACTAACAACTATTCCATCCACTATATTATCATTGTTTAATTTGAAATATTAAGGTAGAAACACCTAAAACCATCCATGTACCTTAAACCATGCAAAACCTCCTTATACCATTCAAATATGCTTATGAATGTATGATTGCAATAACTCTCAATTTAAGCTTATTTTTTAAAAGCAATTCAAACATTATTGTCCAACCCATTCCATGTGCCATGTGCCCTTGGTTTTAGGATCCTCTCTTTTATCATACTACAAGCCTTTTTTGTTTGCAAGATTTGAAGTGCAACACCCACCATCCACATGGGAGTTTACTACCAGTAAATGGTACCCTTATAATAATCCATTATAGATTCATAATTAATTTTTTAAAAATCCACCTCAACCCAAGTTGAGTTTTAAAATCCTCTTGTCATTAAAGGGAAAATGAGTGTAAAAATTTTGAAAAGTTTAATTTGTTCAATATGTTTATTCTAGTGGTTTATGCTTCTACTCTAGTGTACATTGTCTATTCATTTTCAAATGTTGAAATTTTAAAATGTTAAAAAAGGGTTGCCAAACCCATTTTGTTGAAAAAATTAAATATTTTGGTAAAATTCATTGATTATGAGTGAAGATTACAATATTTTGTAATCCTTAGTGGTAGTTCATGGTTTGACAATGTCAAATTAAGAGGTCACCCTCATTAGAATGCAAGTGAAAATGTGGTAGTCAAAATGAAACACATATTTTTTTAAAAAGCAACCATATGAGATGCAAAGTAAAAAAATTGGTTATTAACAAAATCATTTAGGGGAATGGACCAGGTAGTAAAGAATGACTTTGCACATTGCTTGACCTTTCAATACAAGCATCAAATTACCAACATTCTCAATGAAGCTTTTTCATCAAATTGAAAACAAAATAACATACATACTTGAAAACATAAATAGAAGCAAACGTTCAATGACAAAAATACATGAAAACAATTTAACAAGAGCATGAAAGGAAGGGATAAATGACGCACTCCCAACTCCTTAAAGGACCCAAATGTGGGTCCAAATGGAACACAGCGGAAGAAGGAGGAGTCGAAGCATGCTCAGTAGCTCACAACACTTTGAGGGGTAGAAGGGTAGAGGGGCGTGTTGGAGCTCCGGGATGGGACTAGGAAGAGTTGACAAGCTTCACTCACTCACACGAGCCTGCACACAACCCACACAAAGTGGTTAGTGCATAGTTGGAGCACCCTTGGTGCTAGGACGAGCCATGGGCAACACGGACACACAAGATTCACCACGGCCAGGACTTGGGGGAAGCCACCACCTTCCCCCTTATACTCTACAGCTCTCCACGGAGGCTACATCCAAATGGCTCTTTTTCCCGGGACTCCCGAGTGGGAGTCCCGAAATCCCGCCAGTTGGGACTCCCACGGCTTTGGAGCCCCATAACTTTGCGAGCAAACCTCCGATTGAGGTGCGGTCTAAAGCAAAGTTGTAGCTCTCGTCGAGAGCTTTCCAACGATATGTGGCACGCCCCCTG
>Ga0116229_10006841_pt1 | contig 18266 bp, 21 predicted proteins | sample S1TSphgellanicum_3_FD_87313 | JGI IMG/M metagenome (GOLD analysis project Ga0116229, IMG submission 87313) | Host-associated microbial communities from peat moss isolated from Minnesota, USA - S1T2_Fc - Sphagnum magellanicum MG | ecosystem: Host-associated > Plants > Peat moss > Unclassified... | reverse complement strand
TGACTTTGGATACAGGATACAGTGGCCCGAAAAAGGATTAGTAAGAGAATAACTGCTCGTGATTGGCTTGACAACAACAATTGGCCCAAGTGATGACATTTAAATAGTCTCTCTCAATTTATACATTGTTATAATAGGACATTCAAAAAACCAAAGAATATACAAGTTCTTTTCCAACAACACTAAAGTTAGGTAAAAGTTAAGGCACTTCAAATATGTTTCTTTTTACTACACCTTCCAGCCCAAAACTTGTGCTTTGAAAAAACACCACAGCAACTGTCTTAACACAGTTGTTGTAGAAGTTTTGTCCTTGATTAAGTTAAAAGGAGGGATGATCATTGATCGGCCTTTCTTTTTTGTTCAAAACTCTTTTCTGACATAGCTCATTTATTCAATAGAGATCTTCAAAAGAGCAAATGCACAACCATGAGTTTATGGATCCACTAACCAATCCAACACAATTTAATTGCTCTCATGAGAATCAACAAATTCCCTTACTCACAATTAAGAAAGCCAGAAACAAGGTTTTAACTTTTCCTTGTAGTCAAAGAAAGACTTCCAGGATAAGAACTTTCAGAACCCAGAAGAAGATGATTCCAAGCCCCAGAAATTATGCTACATATTTTCGACAACCAACCTGTTGCTCCTGGCATGAATGAAAACTTCGCACTTTCTGGATCGACTTGGCCTGAAAATGAATTGTTGGGCCCACCTCCTCTTCAATGATCATGCATTTTCCTGCTTGTATAAAAGCTCTGCTTTTGCCCTCCACAATAAATATTCTTGTGGGTGTTCACTGCAATACACCAATGTATGCAAGCACTGCAACAAGCTTCAATACTTCAGTACTTACATATCTTCATCCAGTTAAAAATTTTGTAGGGAGAGGGGTTCCTGCCTGAGGACCTTACCTGGATTGAGGCCCACAGACTCTGGGTGCAGCCTAAGTACCAGGTTGAAAACAAAGATTCTGGGGGTGTGGGAATCTTCCAATGTCCAAGAACAGGCAGCTCCAAGGTGATCTCACCCATTGGATGATCCCCAAGACATCCTTGTATATGTGTAAGAGAGTTTTGTAAAACCATTTCTTCTGACAGCACAGAACTCACATTGTGACTATTTGACTGTTCACCATAAGAACAAGCAATTCCCCAGTTGCATTATTTCTCTAGCAAGCACCTCAACTGGCAGAAAGTTTCAAAAAATATTCCTGCAAGACTTCGAAGGAAGCACAATTAGCAGGTCACAAAAAAGAGGTTCAGTTTCCCCCCCCAAAATAAAGCTAGTTGATGCTGTTGATTAGTTAACTAACTGGTCAGATGCCTAGAAAATTGCTACAATCAGTAAAGATCACGAAGCTGTTGGTTTTCTCTCCGAAGTGCCTTAATCTCCTCCATTTGCTCAGCCTGCTTCACCAACAACAAATCCATCATACTTGCCATTTCCATCTGCAAAGCACATCAAGAGCATTTCCACTAGTCAGGACCACTTTGTAATTTTGAGTTTTCAAGGATCATGCCAGCACCAGTTTGTAGCCAAAGTGATGAATTTGCAAATTCATCTGGGACAGAACAGTACCTGCTGGATGTGGAACTGACGAAGGAGCTCTAAATGCAAATTTTGGACATCTTCATGGATTGCTTGTTGCACTGAACCAAGGGTTTCTTCCAGGCCTCTTTGAACTAGTTGCAGTGCAAATGAAGTTGCCCCACCCCCCTGCTGCTGCACAGGTTCTTGAGGAAGGGAAATTCTCTGTATGCTTCCCTGTACATAGCCCTGCCAGGTTGACACAACCATGGATGTGATTCATGCAGTTTACATTACTTTCAGTACTAAAGTGACCAATACTGATCAGGATGGTCCAGCACCAGCTGAAATGGAACTGCTGGGCATTGGAGCTCCAAACAGGCAAGAGAACCTACATCATAAACAAAAACTACGGAAGGAACTGCAACCTAGGTGCTTACATTCGAGCCTGGTGAAGAAGCTCCAGTTGAAATAGCTGCATCTGATCTTGGTGCTACCCCATTCTCAAACTCTCCTTTTCCATCAACACTTCCAGGAACTTCCACCCTTTCATATCGCCTATGTATATCTGATGATCTTTGTCTTGGTGATGTTCCTCCACTACTACTACCTGATGGCAGCTCCCCAGCAGAGCCTGAGAATGTGTCCGGGAGGGTCTGTTCAGGGCCTGATGAATGTATGCCTGAGCTACCATTTGGTACAGCAACAGGTGTATCCTGATCTAACGAAGGCCTTGGTGGCATTTCCCTCGATGGAAAGGTACGGAGATTCTGCTCAAGCGTTGCAGTGTACCGAGCATGGGGTTGCCCATTACTCACTGTTGCTCCAGACACAGTTGTTGCAAGAGAATCAAGACGTGAGGTTGGGATTGCAGAGGCAGCCCGGAGTGCAGAACCTAGTGCAAATCTGGACATTTTATCCATTAAATACAGTTCAGTCAAAAGATGCCAATATAAGAAAGCTGAGCAAAACTATAACACAGAAGCAATTGTCTCTCACCAAGTGCAACCTGAATTAAAACCCCTACCATACAGGAGTAGATGAAAATTTCATAAGACTGAGCAATCACCTACCACATGAGATTTATAACCAAGGACGTGTACCTGGACATGGTGGGTGGTTGTTGTCGAAAAGAACCCTTTTCCAAGGGCTCACCACCCCATGCTTCTGGAGGTGTGAGAGATGGAGACCGTTCCATCTTACTTAATGCACCTGATACTGGTGTAGATGTGGCAGGTGAGTCAAAGGAGGTCCTTTTTTGTGTTCCATCCTGCAGACCCTTCTGTATCTGTGAGACCTCATTGATAATCTATAAGAAAAACAGTCAGATGTTGAGAAAATCAAGGAGAATGCCAGGATTGTTCGGACAGTCCCATTTTATGTAGAAAAGAGCTTGAGAGTATAAACATTTGATTAATTTCCAGCTGACCACAATTTCCAGCTTTGTTGACAAGAGGGTGCTCTGTAATGAATACTGCTCGGGATATAAACATCAGAGTTAGCATAAGCATACTGTAACCTTTACCACAAAGAAGAATAGAGCTGCATTTAACAAACCAATTACCTGGGAAGAACCCAATGACAACCTACGTTGCTCCTTTTCCATATCTTCAATACTTGGGAAACGGCGTAAAGCTGCTGATGCTGGGGACCCAAATGTTGATCTTCTTGAGCTGCTATCCCCCCCAACAGCAGTATTCTCTCCTGCAGACTCAATCCCACTGGTTTCTCTGTCCCAAAAACTTGAGATCGATGGTGTTATCGGTTGCACATCAACCAATGGAGAAAATACCTCCATATCATCAATCCCATTGTAGAAAGAGGTAGTACGAGGGGTCTGCAGACGAGAAATTGGCCCATTCGCCCATATTCGAGAACTGGAAAATGGAGTGATGTCACCACCTGCTGATTTGGGCCGTGTTGTGATTCCCCCAGCAACTGAAGATCCACCGATTCCTGAAGCACCAATGCGATTAGTAGGGTTGTCATTGTTAGGCAAGGAGCTTGCCCAAGTGGATGGCTTGGTGGAGCCCACTGCAGCGGGTATCCGTCCTCGTGTCCCAAGTCCTGAGGCAGGAAGGGGGTCTGGCATTATCACTGAATCCTCACTACTTGTTCCCAAAAGTGCAACTTCCAAGGAGCAGTTTGATCCAGTTACAGCTATGGGATTGGAGCACTGCCAACTCAAGCTTGTTACAGCCTGCATGCACATCACACAGTCAAGCTGTTCAAAAAGCAACAAGCACAAGCACAACCCCTGACCTTCTATAGTGAGGCATCAACATTCACTGTTTCTTCCCACCAGGCAGAAGCCCATATTGATGCTCATCACTAGCATCCAGATTCCACTATAATAAAACTTTGAAATCCAGCTTAGTTGCTGCAGAAAAAGCTCAGCAGAGCCCCTGAAACAATGTATCTGTTCATATCATTCAAGAAGCTGTCATGAGAAGAAGATTTCTACTAACAATCACAATCTCTCACCTCAGAGGAGCTGTATGCTCGGAGAATGGTGAATGGTTGAGGTCGACCCCGCATGTCAAAAAATACAACACAGCCACTGTTGGTCCCCACAGCCAAGGTGTTCCCATCATCCCTGAAAGCCAATGATGAAAAAGGAGCATCATATGGCACAGAGTACACAGGTTTCTTCACACCAGGATCATATATGTACAACTTCTTGTCCAATCCAACGCTCACTATCATCTGACACCAGGTACCCAAAATGTTGTTAGGGTGCAGACTGTAGTCTGAATGTTGATGTATTTCCTAGCTCTACTTTACAGCATGTAAGGAATTGCACACAAGCAAGCAGTTAACCAAAGACCACTTAGATGAGTGTGAAGACCAGGCCAAATCCACCAAGACATTAACAAAGAAAAACTGTGCTACAGCTATGAATTCCTTTACTGCTTCAGTACAGCAAGATTCAAAGTCCTCCACAATGTTCTTCATAAACTCAAACCAGTTGGTTGTGCAATCCTCCTAAACCACCCTGGGAGAATACAAAGGAAGTTTCAAAACCAACCTTGTCAGAGGTAGGTGAAAAACAAACGCCTGTTGTGGGTGCTGAATGTTGCTTGATCCACGACAACTGCAGCAAAACAAAAGAAAACATTACACTTCACCAGGGCAGCACAACGCAACACATCACATCACATCACATCAGAACAGGTACACACAGAGATGCCAGATGCAGGAAACGCATAACATCCTCACCTGGGCCCCCCACCAGACTGGTGGATGGGAAGGAAGTCTTGCAGACAGACAGTGGACATGAAAAGTTTGACAGCATACAACCAGACTGTATCAACATAATAGCAGCAGGGACAGACCCCAAAAATAACAACCACAGAAAGAAAAGCAAGAGACCTGCCTTGGGACTGCGGGCAGTGGAGTCCCACAAATGAACTGTGCCATCATCTCCAGCAGTCAGCAACAAATGCCTGCTCAATCGAGAATACTCCATGACTCTCAGAACCTGCTCCATATAAGCATTAGCATGCCCACTCACTTGTCATTTCCTGCAGACAAGAAGAGAGCACCATAACTCTCCATGCTATAGTAACTTCAGATTGATGCACCTAGACGGTGCAAGTATCCTCTGGACTAAGGCTGGCAATCCTCATACCTGATCATGAGGATCTTTTAGCTCCACAGCTCTGGTCCCCGATGCAAGGTTGTGTACAATGAGGTCACCCTTGAGGCTAATAGATGCAAGATGTTCATCCCTGCAATTATACATGACACCAGTAATTGTGTCGGTGTGGCCCTTCAGCCATTTTATGCATCTTTTTCGCTGCAAATCCCAGACCCTAACAATCTTTCCTGTTCCACCTGATCCAAGGTAGCGAGAGCCTTTACTGCTGAAGCATATGGATAAGATTGACTCCTGCAAATCCATTAGCATCAAAGTAGCAACATTAGAACTCCAAAATTAGTAAAAAAACTCCTTTGCTAATGCACAACTATTGAACACTGAAATTACTTACAGATTTCATAGACCTGCTAAGTACAACATGAACTTAAACATGTCACCATCAGATCTATGCTGCCATCAGGAAAACATGTCCTGACTGTACAACTAGACACACAAAGGTCTAACAATGCTACTTGTAGAATATTGATCCTGAAGAACCTCACATCAGTGCATTAATATAATTTACGATGCTTGTTGAGAACTGTGAACTTCAATCACTGTTCACTATAGGGAGATGGCAGTCAGAAGGTGAAATGGTAGGAGGGGCAGAAGGGCACACTCACATCAATAAAATCATCAACCTCCTCTCCAGGCTGAGGAACAACAGCTACCACCTGGTCCTTCATCCATAGTGATATTTTGTGGTCTTCCCCAGCACTTGCAACCACCATATCTGACAAAAGGAAAAGAGCATGATGATGAGAAGCACTAAAACCTAATCCACGTGTCAATGTTTTGCTTCAAAGACAACAAGGGCAAGAAGAGAATGAAGGCCACCAATGGGACTGCACACAGTATACCAATGTTTTCAGCTCATGTTATGTGACCCTCTTCACATGAGCACACACAAAATGAACTAAACCTAAACCCTAACAGGCACAAGATTTTCAGCTTTTATGTCTGGTTTGATAGACTTTCAGGTGGACATGGTCATGCATAGATCAAATGGAGCATACCCAATATATCCACAGAAAATGAGAGCTCTTTGTTTGTTTAGATCAAAAGACCTAAACTGCAGTTCAAAGCTCTTCAAGCATCCATATAGATGCTTGAAGATAGAACTCACATAATCAGCTTTAGGAACTGCAGAGACTGAGAAAGAGGGAGAAGCTCACTGGTATGATTCCATCGAGCACAATTGACTTGACAGCCCGGTGCCGGAGTGTATTGAAACGTGCAAGGATCTCTTGTTCTCTCTGATACATCAAACAATTTCACTGTCTCCCCTCCACAAGCTGCCAGTAGAGGCTTTTCTTGCGCCATCTTCTTCTTTTCTTTTTTCCGTTCCCTGCTCTCAACTGTTTGTTAGTTCCACACCCGGGGCCCCCTTTTGTGTCACTAGTCTCGCTCTCCCTGCCACAATGCTCCGTTCTGCATCACCTTCCCGGTGAACAATAGTAAGCAAACTAGCTTTTCTCCTTATTCTTCTTCTTCTTCCCTTCCTCGCCGTTGCTAGCTCCTCATGAACTCCAACTTCTGCCACACCTAAACTTTCCAGCGTCGTCTTTTCTTTGCTGTTTGATAACACCACTACTCCATCATCATCATCACCATCATCCCCTCAAAAGAAAACACCGCCTAACTTCCGGACGCAAAACAAAACACACTATTGCTACATCTGCTGCTCGACTGTTGGATCTCTCTATTTCCATCTCCTCGGTACTCCCCACGACAGCCTCGCCTCACGCCTTCAAAATAAAAGAAAGAAACCCTGAAACTCCGCGCCCCTCCACCACCTCCTCCTTCTCCTCCTATTGCAGCTCTTCTTTCTCCATGCTTTCAAATCCAATCAAACCCATTTGTTTCCAAGAACTTCAGCAACATTTGTGACACCACAAGCCCCACTTCCGTCGCCAATCTGCTCACACCAACGCCGCGATCTGCTGCACCAAAAGCACCACATCGTCCCCCTTGTTCCGTCTCTCGTCTCTCTCTTCCCCCCGCCCCCAACTCGCCTCTCCGTCTTCTCCACTGCTCTCTTGCCGCTTTCCCCAGGGATAGTAGAGAACCGTCGGGTACATGTTGCTAACCTCGGGTAAGGTGCTCGGTTTGTCGCCACTTTCCGGGTATGATATAGAACCTTCGGGTATATGTAAGTGCTGCCCAACACTGGGACACTCAGACAATTATTGGGGTATCCCTTGAGAATCACCGGTTCTCATGTTCTCTGTGCTTGTCACCTCTTTCCCAGGGAACCCTCGGGTACATCCAGAGGGGCCATTACAAAATTGTTCCCGTGTTCTGGGCTCGTTGCCATTGTGTCCAAATCGCATTTTGAGAACCGTCGGATATACCATCGGGGCTCTCCCATGCTCTGTGGGTTTGCTACCGCTTTGGTCCGGCTGTGTTTCTAGAACTGTCAGGGCATATCCGGAGAACATCCGGGTATAATCAAGTGCTCCCCACTGTTCCCTGGTTGTTTTCCGCTTGGTCGGGTATGACCAGAGAACCTCAGGGTATAAGAAACTCAGTCAATCAACAGCTCTCATTCCTACCCGGAAGGAGAGCGAGAGAGAGAGAGAGAACACGTACAGTCCGGGGGTATTATCCGGATATCCGGGCACTCTAACGATTTCCAATACCCGCCCCCCCCCTGTCTTCAAATTCTGCCAACGATTTTCAAATTTCTGCTGCCTGTCTGCCGTAACGACACTTTCTGACCCGAAGTTAGAAAATTTTTAATAACATGGCGGATCTCTGCCCGGATATCCGGGTACCTCAACGTTTGATACCCGTATTCCCGGTCTCCGCTTCTGCCAACGTTTTTCAAATCTCCGTGAAAACAAAACACTTTTTTGACCCTGAAGTAAAAAAATTAATTACCACTCTAGTAAATTTATTTACCGAATGGTGATTTTACAACGGTTCCTTCTTCTCTCATCTTTTCTTTTTCTTTTTCCCATGTGGGAATTTCCTGCAATTCTTTTTTATTTTATTTTCAGAGAGGGGGATTTTTATTTTTATATTTATTTTTTTTCAGAGGGGAGAAATGGGGGGGGATTTTTTTTTCGAATTTTTTATGGATTTAATTTTGGAAATTTCTGCAAATCTTACTATTTTATTTTTGGGACTCTCTCTTTTAAATTTTATTATTTTACTATAAAAATAGGTAGGTGAGGAATAATGAAAAAGGGGGGGGGGGAGGGGGGGGGGTCCATTATTAGTCAATAGGTTTCATTATTAATGGGGAAAATGAATTTTATAATAAAGGTTTTCTTTTGTGCTTTAGTAATTTTTGAGTAATTTTGGACAAGAGTTTACATAGGTTTTTTAATTATATAAAAAGAGCTCCTCCTGAAATTCATTATGTGAAAATTATTTTGGATTCTTATCAGGTATTTTTAAACTAAAATCTCGCCCATTTAATCACTTAATATATAATCTCCATCATTGGGGGGAAAGAAATTATATTTTATCAACAATATAAAAAACAACCAAATTACAATTTTTTTAATTTATCAAGACCAATAATTGAATTGAATTGAATTCATTTGAAAATTAATAATGGGAAATTATGAAATCAATTTTAGTGAATGAATGATGTATGGATCAAATGTTATGTCATATGTGTATTTATTTGTTCATTATTGTTGTGTAATTTTTTTTTCTTTTTTGGGAAAAATCTAGAGGGGAAAAAAAAAAAAAAAACATTATTGATATGAGGACTCCTTGAATGGGTGGGAAATTCCTTCTAGTAAAATTGTAATGCCAAAAGTTTGTTCTTCACCAAATTTGATTTCATGAGACCCAAGTTACAACATGCCTTACACACTTTAATTGAATCTTAAACAAATCGTGCACATAAATGGATAAAAATGTCTCCCTCCAATGCTTCCATAATTATCTAGTTTGCAATAAAATGGGCAAATATGGGGAAGGGAAAACCCACACAAAATCAAACATATGCATTAATCTTGTGATTTTTTCAAATGGGGGAAAAATTCAATTTGGTATGAATTGTTCCATGAAGTTTTTGATTCCCTTGATGTATGTCACCAAGGCTTGCTTGACATAATGTGTTACTTCATGAAATGGTTTATCATTGCCTAGAGAGATATGTTGATACCAATATTGTTTGGGCCATGTCTTTGTCCCCTATCTTCATAACTTTTGTCATTATTATAAACAAATTTATTATTAATATTATTTACATAATTTTAATCAAAATTGAATTAACAAATGAGGTTACCTAAGGATTTAAAAATGAAGTTTCTATCCAAAATTCCGAATGTAAAACATAGGCCTAAGCATCTAAATGTGTAGGCCATTAAGAATGTGCCTAAGTGTGTAAGCCTTTTCAACATGTAGGTGCATAGGCTTCCCATAGGTTTGTAAGCATGTTACCCTCTTAAGCATGGATGTTTGAGAGCCTCCTTTAAGCATGTAGATGTGTAAATTGTTTCTTGACCCTTCAATATGTAAAGGGGAGACAAAATCATAAAAAAATTATGGGCCCTTAAATGTCATCTAAACAAGTAATTTAATCACATTAATCATTATAATATTAATTTATTTTAATGACATACAAAATATGTTGTTTAGCAATCTTTTGCCTTTAAAAAAAAAATGGTTTATTATTGTCAGGCCTTTCAAAGAATCATTCCACCTTCATGTTGTCCTTTATTTGGATTCACTAACCCTTCTTCAAATTTTTCACCTTTAAAGTTTTCAAAGTTTTGGTTGTTGGGAGAAAAATTAAAGACTTGTGATAAAGGAGGAAAAACACCCTTTATTTGAACTCTCAACATATTATGTTCTCATCCTTAGTGTGCCTTTTGAATACAAGGGTCAAAGATGAAATGTTATGAAAAACTTAACTTTCATTGCACCAAGATGTTTTTGTTTACAACTACTCGACATCTTTATTTGTTATCCTTAACATTCGCTTGAACTTTACTTATTGATCCATCAATTGTAATGCAAAAAGAGATCTTGAATGATCTTTGCAACCTTTGATCAATGAGGGGTGAAGTTTCTCAAATCTTGGTAAAAGTTTCTTTGAGCAAAAGATGGTGGTTCGAAGGAAAAACCTTGATTAAAAAACAAGGATGATGGACCCTTGAAGATTGGATAAAGAACCTCCTTCATCACCATGATGGCTTGAACTGGCAAAAATCAACTTTCATGAAAAGGTTGCAAGGATAATGGACATTGGAGTCAAGGAAAAGGGAATGGTAGAAAAAAAATCACCTAGTTTTGGAGAATTATGAGAATTCGAATATGCTTTTACTTGTGAACTATGAGTTAGAAGAGATAATCATTTGGCCCATTGATGTTAATCCCAATTGAAATTTCAAAGTTTGTGTATTCATCAAAATTGAATGTGAAATTTTTCATGTGAAAAGGAAAAGAGAAAAAACAAATGGCAATGAAAAAAACAAATGGAAATTAAGAAGGTGGATTCATATGTGGGTACACAAGGTGAAGAACGAGATATAACAAACATGGGCATCATCAACTTGAACCTTGGTGAAAGATCTCACTTTATGCTAACTATTGCTCACAATTTGAACTTCAAGAATCATGTTTATTCATCATAGCATCCATGTACCTTTTACATTATTTGACATCCACCTTCTTGAAAAGCTTACAAACCTCTATGAACCCATTTCATCAAAACTTGATAAAGGACAAATGGATGTGATATCAAGGTGAGTTGCAAGTTTGTAAATTGCCATAGCCATGGAGCTTGAAAGTTTTCAACTCAAATATCAAACTCACCAAAATCTTTGTACAAGCCCAACGGGGGAGGGGAATTTGGTGCTAAATTGAGTTTGACATGTCCTTTATTTTCCTAAATGCCTTCAACAATTTGAGCTTAAATTGAGTTTCATACCTCATTCAAGCCCAATGTATTTTTTTCCATTGTTTTAAAAAAAATTCACCCCCTATGTGAGTGACCAAACAAGGGGTTCCAATGCCATCTTTCCATGACTTTACAAATAGCTTTATTTTGTATGACATTTTGACAAATAAAGATAAGCTTTGTAAGACATATATTCCATGGGCTTATAAAATAATATTTAAAATGCATCATTATGAAATTTGGGGATTTGACTAACATTTAACAAATTATTACCAATTTGATTGTAGGTGGGTGGTTGAATACCACAATGACTAATTTTTCAAAAAGAAATTGTCATGATATTCATCATGTTTATTCATCATTTTGGCCAAATTTTACTCTACCACCAACAATCCATGATGAAAAGCTAATGTCCTCCATGATGAAGCCCCCAGTAGCTAAGAGCTTTCACTAAGCAGATACAGCACAAAGCATTTGCCATGTCAGAGCAATCTCTCACTATATCCAAAGAGCTTAGGAAACAGCTCGATGATTTGACTCTGTAAACTCGCTGCCTATGTGAGTATCAATACTAGTAGTGTCGGTGGTGAGCTCCAATTCCTGGAGCTGAAAAAACAAGGGATCCCATGAAACACAGAGGCTGTTAATGCAACAATTGTCTCAAGTGCCAATCAGGTGCTTGTAGCGTGCATAGCCCAACACTGCTATGAAGATGGTCACGCACACAATCCCTGACACTATCACCACCTGTTATCCACCCCAAGTTCCCATCACCAGAAAATTCAAAATTTACAACCATTTGGTCCTCACATAAGACAAGTCTGATGTTGAACCACGATACAGTACATATGTGTACTGACCACACCTAAAGCACAACATACATACTCATCTTGTCATACTCACAGAAAACATGCGGTGATGTTCCATTTCAAAGTCTCCTATAATTGTCATATAAGTGACATACAGATAAGTAAATATCTTCACAGATCAAACCCTTAAAATGCCCTTGAATAGTCGCAATTTGACACAGCATACTTCACAAGGCATATAGGAAAAACCTGGAATGTCCAGATGTCAACAAATTGCAGAAAATTTGGAGATGGACGTGTCTTCTTCAAACCAAAGTCTTGCAGAGAACACTAATGAAAGGAGAATCTCCAGCTTACCCATTTAAAAACGTAAGAATGGTTTTGATTCCACAAATAAGGAATATTCATGCCAAAAATGCCTGCCACCAGTGAATAAACAGCTACCACAACCGTGGCTGAGCTCAGGACCAGCTCCAACTGCATGTTCACAAAACAAATGTCTGGTTAGAATACGTCTAGAATGCAAGATTTCTCCAGGATAGACATGACATCCAAAGCACACTTTGGCAAAAGCCTCACCCCTTCACCACCTTACAACCTTCCTAAAAAAAACACATTGCTAAGTGCATTCATCTTTCTTGCAGAGTTTCCTCTTTGCCCACACATGCGATACTTGCTACATCTGAAGTCACTCAACACAGGAGATAAGAGGACTAAGTTATTGCAGCACTGATGAAAAGGAGTTTCATGTGCACCCTAAAAGGAGGATTAATTATACAATTGAAAACAAGCAATTCTGCAGAAATTACATGTCAATCTTGGGCATACTAAACCACAAAATGCAGTGAAGTAATGGGAGCTTGATTCAAAGAATGATGCACAAACCTGTATAAGCTGATTTCTATGATTGTCGAGCTGTAATGAAAAAGAAGGAAACAAGGAATGATCAGAATAGTGCATTTTAAGAATCAGAATGCAGCTGCCTTAAATTTTATGTGCTCTACAGATGCTGATCTGCATTTCCACAATGCCCACAGATAAACCTACCATTGATATATCACCCAGTGAAACCATGAGACTTGATTAAGAAATGTGTGCAGTCATTTCAATTAGAAGCCTCATAGCCATTTTCTATTAGCCCCTAGAAGCATAAATGCACTTCATGAGTACATCACTATCTCCATCTTTATATAACATGAGGGTAATGCTTGGAATCTTCTTGGAGCAGCAAAATATCTAAGTGTCTTTACTAAATTCTGACAATATCTTAAAAGTCACAAATGTTTCAAGATCAAGCACCTGGATATTGATGTAATCCTCGGTGTCATCAATGTACTCACGTAGCTGCAAGCAGAATACAAAAATTAAAAGCCACCCAACTGCCATTCATAACCAGTGCAGCTGAACCCATATCATGCCCCTTTTAACTGTTGACAGAAACAGGAAATTTGGCTCCAGGCATTCTAATGCAGAGTCATGTAAACAATTTCGATGCAATGCATGAGATCTGAAATGACTTGTCAACAGTAAGTGCACTTGTGCATAACTTCACAAATTGTGCAAAAATGGTTTTATACAAACCCATAAACTGCTGCATTATGGTACTTTTTGGTCCAAAGGACTAAAACTGTGACAAAAAAGATAAAAGCACTCAACTGTAGTGAGTTTATTCAGAGTTCCATCAATCTGCATGAAGTAGGCCTGCAAATCCCATAAATCAGATTTAGCCATCCAAAATTTTCTCAACAGATATTGAATGAGGTGAGAAGAACTCATCCATTGCAGCTCCATGATCATGCATAAGCAGTTCACAGAAGAGAAGGTACATTTATGCTTAACTGCATCAACCACCAGCCTGCTAGTATAGAGATATTGAGGGAATCAGCTCACAGTTATTATAGCATAAGGCAAGAAAACAGAGGAAAGGATATGCTGTGTAAGAATAACCCATCCTCCAGAGAACAAAAAAACAGAAGAAAATACTCTGCAATAAAGACCCAAAGTCTATAGCATCACAATGTGATCACAGAGATACTGCCAAAAAAAATCAAGTGACCAAAGAAAATCAGAAGATAAAAGAAATGAGAAGACATAAAAATCATAAACCTCTAGTGACCAATCAGAGAGCCAAGTAACCAAAGAGAATGTCATTCTTGACAGCCGCACCTCAAGCAACATCTCGAGCTCCTCAACATCATCTGCCCCAGTACCAGTCCCATGAGCATAGCTTGCAATTGTGCTTGCTTTGCTCACCCGCGATACACGAGAACCAATAGTTGGAGATGTTGGGGCCCAGTTAGGTGCAGCCAAACTTACAGCTGGGGATACAGCTCCAAGTGCTTTCCGGGAAAGAAAAAGGTCTGCCATATCATCATCATCATCGAGCAGCTGCTCAAGCTCATCCCTCACCTGTGACAAACAGTGGCCACCTCATGCATTTCACATGTATTCCAGGATCCTCTTGGCTCGTGTTCACATCTAGGACTACAAGTTTCTGCAATACCTCATCTACATATAGCAAAATCAATCTGCATGGGAGATATAAGGAAACCCATGTTGTCACAGTAGGGAAATTCCCAAAGATTTCCATGCTACAAACAGAATGCTACTCACAACTTCTACATGTTTACCGCCAGATACACTCCTTGATACAAAACCTCTATGTCAAACACAAAATACAAGCACTACCTTTTGCACTCGGGCAGTTAACCTGGTCATGGCACTCTTCATTTTCCTCACTTGGTCCAGATTTCGACTGCTGACCTGCATGCAGGCCACTTCCAAACCTCAATCAAACATCAGTGGCCATGGCATCTTCAAACATTCATTCAAGGATACATTAAAGTGGCTGCAAACACAAATCAATTGACATGTCGGTAGCACACAGAGTACAGCATATCACTGTTAAAACATAAAATATCAGTACAGTGAGATGTAATGACCCCTGCATTACATTGTAGTCAGGTGCAAAAGGGTTGTCTCTGCCCACAGTACAGCCATGGTCATTGACCCTTACAAAAGGGTACAGAGGAGTTTTATACATGCCTTTTTTGTTAATGCATCCAAAGCTGGGTGAGCAGTAGACTCCAACTCTTTAGTGCGTGCCTCCAGGAAGCTGCAGATTGCTTCTAGTGCCACCTCAAGTGCCCGGAACTCAAATGGTGGTACTGATACAGCCCCAGGACTACTCATCAGTCGTCTCAAGGTTGAAAAATCACAATCTAAGCAAGACTGCAACATCAATATGTTCTATTCTGTTCCCTCTTATACTGGAGACAGTATAGAGCTCATTCCTGTGGGCAAACTGTCTCCCATATACCTTCTGTACATGTGATGTATTGAAACAATCACATTAGCATCAATTTACTCTTGCTCAAAACTACACATGACACATCTGTGCTCCTCAGTAAACGCACCATCTGACCCTGGCACACTGTCATTATGGTCTTGGATTCGAGGACTCCAAGAATTATCCTTGCCACTTTTTTCCAACTCTTTACCCTCACCCTCATATTCATTCAAACCCAAGTGATCAGAAACACCATTCACAGGCAGACGCCTGCACAGCTCTTCTAGGAAAGGTACTACATTTTCATCTCTTGGGTTTCGCAATAGGACCTGCACAAGGATCCCCACAATTTCCCAACTTGAGATCAAATGACATATCAAACATGCAAGATTGAAAAAGAACCTCTGTCAGTAAACCTTTGTCAGGCTCCCCTAGTTCAAATAGAGATTTGAGTTTCTTCATAGCCCACCTTGGAATGGGCTCTTATAAAGTCTTTATAACTTTTCCATATACAGGAACAAGAGAGAAGCTGACCACTGCAACTACATGGGACAGAAAATATATGTGCATTAATGAAACTAAACCTTGAGGTATGATGGGCATTTGCTCTGGTTAGAATAAAACTGTTGCTGAGAAGGTTTCAGATTTTCTTCACAGGAATGGTATTAGAAACACAAAAGAGTTGGCAATACAGGGGAGACCCCAATGAGGGGACAGCTCTCTGCTTCCAGAACATGGAGACTGATATATTGACATTCCCTGAACACATTCATTCTGTGCTTGCCTTTGTGCATCTGCTCCAAAATGTGGGTCTATTGATAATGAGAAATGTCTGCCAATTGCAAGACCCTGATACTAGTCATCAAGTCAACTCTTACAGGAATGCAGTAGTTGGGATACGCCTGCAAAGTCTAAGAAATGTGCCAATTTAAGTCAAGAAAGTAAGAATGAGAAGGTACCTCTTCTGCTGTTATTATGGCCTTTATATGCTGTTCAAACCAAGATTGACAAAGTAAGTACACAATGACAAATGAATTCTTTACTTGAAGATTCTACCACCAGCTTCAACAATAAAAACCAAGATCCTCCTCCCAACAGAGGTACCAGGTGTGATACCTAGACTGCCCTTGCATTGCTACAAGGAATTTTGTGCACAAGTGTATAACTCTGATATACAGTCCTGCTAGACACTTCTGAGATACCTAGAAGTTCTCAACACTAGTACAACCTGCAATAACACATTGCAAGGTTGCATGAAGCCCTAATATGCTGTTAGGCATAAGTGTGACATCATACCCAATGGAAATTATCCTGTTATGTGGCCTGCATAGGTGCTCTTAAAGCAATGCTCTCTCTGGTGAAGCAGAGAACTGAAACACTATACAAAATGAGGGCAAGAGAAAAATCCTTGCCCCATTGAACTCTTTTAGCATATTGGCATAGCATATCAAAATGAGGACAACATCCGTTCATACTTCTGAGTCATAGTCAAATCATATTTTGCACTTCACTTACTGAATGAGGTAGTCTCCCCCATCATTAACATGCTGTGAATCATCAGACTTGATGGATACTAAGTCCATATATATCAGGCAAGAGTAAGGCACTTGTGCTGCTGAGCATATGATGCCTGTACCACTTTTTATACACTCTACAGCGGCTCCAATAAGTGTGGGTATGGAGGAAAAGACTGATCTCACCTCAAGATTAAGGACAATGGCACGCTCACGACCCAGAATTGCGGATGGATATGACAGGAGGGGATCCAGAATGCGTAGGTCGCGAGCATGGATGCCAACTCGATGCATGATGGCATACTTGTCCACTTCCAGCGGCATTGGCTCTCCCTTAACATCAAGCAACATCCAGGAATTTGATGCTGCCTTCTTCTTTGGAAGTGGTGCCAAATCTTGCACTGAATTATTTGCCATCTCAGTCTTGGCAGGTTTGGCATACCAGGTCTACTGCTAGATTCAATCAATCTGCAAACAAAAGAAACAGAAAGCAACCTGTATGAACTGAGAACCTCTATATATATATATATCCACTGCGTCTCCCTATAAGCTTAAAAAAAGAAGGAGCCACCAAAACTGCTCTGAATGGCAAAACGAAAGTTATGGCAAATGTCAATTCTTGCAAAAGCTCGGATCAAGGCTTATAAGCCACTCCGGGTTCGGTCGAAAAGAGAGCAGATTCCTATTATTCCAAGCAAAAATCTCCGCTATTCTATTCAAGGCTCAATTCAGATTAGTAAAACAACTCCGAGACGGAGTTGTTGTGAACGATCAAATCCAGATTCTTACTACCGCCAGCGCCACCGGAACACGGCCCGCAAAATCTCCCTCCGTTATGAACTCCACTCCTACTACCACCAGCAACCACCAGCGTCCGGCCGGCTGCAACACAGCGAAGCCGACTGCACCTGAAACAGCAGAAACGCAAAAACTCTTAAGAAACATCTCTCATTCACCGCAAATTCAACCAAGCTAAAGATGAAGCCACAGCCCCCGCCTACCTGCGCTTTGCCTAGCTGCAAGGTCGCAAGTTCACATACGTTGGATCCAACCTAGTGCAGCAGATATGCACAGGATCAACGAATGAAGAGCAGGGAGCAATAGTAGCCGTCGCCAACAACACCAGGAGCAACAGCGGCAGCAGCAAAAGAACCGAAGAAGAAGAAGAAGATCGCCAGTTTAGAGACAATGATCCTCCGCAACAACTCCTGTTGTAGCAGTCTAGGGGCATCCACAGCCCCCACCGTCCCCACATCGGCATCCAATGAACCTAAGATCTCTTCAAAAACCTGCTGTCCAACCTCCTCTCCTGTTTCTCCTCCTCCTCCTCCTCCTCCTCCTTCCTCTTCTTCCTCTTTCTTCCTTCTTGTCCGTGTCGATCTTCCTCTTCTTTCTTGTCCGCAGCGATCGCAACGAAGCAGAAACCAAAGCACCAGCAAACGCAGGAGGAGCCGCTGCGCTGCTGTATGGGGCGCTCATTGAAGCAGAGATCTGGATGAACTCTGTGGAAAGTTTCTGGAAGTTTGTGGATGGTTTGGATGGAGTCTCTCCTGGATGAATTTCTGTGGAGAAGTTTTGGGATGGTTTGGATGAATTCTGCTGGAAAAGTTTGTGGATGAAT
>Ga0116229_10006840_pt1 | contig 18268 bp, 18 predicted proteins | sample S1TSphgellanicum_3_FD_87313 | JGI IMG/M metagenome (GOLD analysis project Ga0116229, IMG submission 87313) | Host-associated microbial communities from peat moss isolated from Minnesota, USA - S1T2_Fc - Sphagnum magellanicum MG | ecosystem: Host-associated > Plants > Peat moss > Unclassified... | reverse complement strand
TTCGCGCTGCCGTTCGCCCTGGGCCTGGGGCCGAACCGGTTCGTCGCGCGGGCGGTCGCGCTCGTCGCGCCGGGGAGTGCCTGCGATGCGCGGGCGGCCGAAGCGCTGCTCGCACCGTTACCGCTGGCGTTTCTCGAAATCGACGGCAGCACGATCGACCGGCTGCACGTGCTCGGGGTCCGCACGCTGGGCGAACTCGGCGCGTTGCCGCACGGGCCGTTCGTGCGCCGGTTCGGTCCCGACGCCGCGCGCTGGCACGCGCGCACGCACGGCATCGATCCCGAACCGTTGCGGCCGCGGCCGCGCGCGACGCGCATCGATCGCACGCTCTACGGCGAAGGCACCGCCGCCAGCGAAGAAGCGGTGCTCTTCGCCTTGCGCGCGTTGGTCGGCCGGATCGTCGACGATCTGGTTGCGGCGGGGAAGCGCTGCGGGCGGCTCGTGCTCGCGCTCGAATGCGAAGACGGCGAGGTCGTCGAGATCACGACCCGCGTCGCGCAGCCGACCGCGCAGCCCGCGACGCTCTTCGAGCTGTTGCGCGCGCGGATCGAAGGCGTCGTGCTGCGCACGCCGGTCACCGGCGCGCGGCTCGTCGCGGAGCAACTCGAAGACGGCGGCGTGCAAATCGCGCTCTTCTCCGGCAACGATCCCGATCCGGAAGCGCTTGCGATCGCGCTCGCACGACTCGACGCCGCCGTCGGCGAGGGGATCGCGGCGCGCGCGCGTGTGACGGACGGCGCGCGCTTCGAAGAACGTTTCGCGCTCGAGCCGTTCGTGCTCGGCGACTTCGGCGGCACACCGCCGGCCGCACTGCCGCAAACGGCGACGCTCCAGTATCGCCCGCACGATCCGCGGCCGATCGCCGTACGCGTGCGACGCGGGTTGCCGCAGTCTGTCGGCACGCCGCCACGCGCGGTACTCGACGTCGCCGGCCCCTGGCGCGTCGACACGCAGTGGTGGGCCGAAGCCACCGGCGACGGCACGCACCTCATCCGCGACGAGTACGACGTGCTCTTAGAAGACGGGGCGCTGTTGCGACTGGGACGCGAAGCGGAGGATTGGAGTTTGCGCGGGCGATACGATTGATACGATCAGCAACTGAAAAATAGGAGACTTTCGGGTGCAATTGAACGTCCGGACCACGACTGAATTCTGAGGACAACTGCCACTGAGCTGCGTCCTCACTCTGTCAGGTCGCGGGCTGCAGCTTCAAGATTAGGAGGATGTGGTGGCCGTCAACTTGTCTCCCTATTGGTACACCTTTGGCCTACTCTTGCTGATGATAGTGCTTGCCTCTCAGATACATTATGGACGTCGGGCGAAATATACGCTTCACGGAAATCCCGGCTACTATATTGGGGTCGTGATCTTTTCGTTAGGCGCCTATTTCGCCGCCGGATTTCACCATGGGCTCGCCGCAAACATTAGTGCTTGTTTCGCGGTCGTGGGAGGCATCCTAGCGGGGGTATCATCGTTTGAAAAAGTGAGCGGCGCATCTTATCAGTCAGAAATTCCTCACGACTGATCCCGTCGATGAAACTACGAATGAGCGCAATTCCCCTCGGCGATGTCATTTAGTCGTTGCTTCGGATCGTCTCCGTCGTAATCAAAAGACATTGACCCGCTCGCCGTAATGGCTTTCTTCACGATAGAAGGCTTCCGGGCAAACGGTCAACTCTGGGCCGAATTCACGCGGGACGTTCGACCGCTACCGCACGCCCCGGGAATCCATCCGGGCCTCCCGAACAGCGAACGTCCCAGTGCTTCTTTTGCTGCGACGGATCGCGTTCGCGTTGCCCTTCGGGCTCGTGACGGCGATCGTCACCCACCTCATCCGCTTTGGGGATGACCATGACTTCGGCGGCGATGCCAATGCGGCGATCGTGACGCTGGCGGTCGTGGGTGCGGTGACGCTGGCGTTCGCGCTACTGCACGGGTTCCTCGTGGCGGGCACGACGACGCCGACCGGGACGCTCGCGCGCACCCGGATCGCGCGCCTCGTCCCGCATCCGGCGCTGGTGTTCGGCCTTGCGGCGCTCACCTATTATTCGATCGAATCGCTCGAGGGCAACGGCATCGAGATCGGCTTTGCGACCGTCATGCTCGCGATCGTTGCCACGCTCGTCGCGTGGGGGCTGCGCGCGTTCTGCGCGGCGCTCGCAACGTTCGTCGCGGACGCCGTGCGCGCGCTCGTGGCGCTGCTCGCGGCGCAGCCGCGGCCGCAACTCGCACGTGCGCTCGCGCGCCGTCCACTCCATACCGAGCGCGAACGCATCGCGCCACGCTTCGGCCGGGCTCCTCCGGCGGGACGCTAGACCTCAACCGTCTTTTCGTCCCGTTCTCTTTCGTGAGGAATCATGGCTCGATTCATCGCGCGCAGCCTGTGCGCGCTTGTTAGTCTTCTTTTCTGCATCGTCACCGCGCTGCCGGCGCGCGCCGACGTCACCGGCGTCGTGCGCGGCACGCTTATCGAATCCAGCGGCAAACCCGTCTCCGGTGCCGTCGTCTCCCTGACCGGCACCACCGCGGCGCTTTCGCAGACAACCGATGCCCGTGGGCACTTCTCGTTCCCGCGCGTTCCGTTCGGCCGCTATACGCTGCATGCAGCGACGCCCGATGGTCCGGCGGAGACCACGGTCGACGTCTCGACCGGCAGCGTCACCGACCTGACGCTCGCACCGCTCAAAACGATCGGGAAAGCGAGCGCGACGTCGACCGGCGTGCACGGCACACCGATCTCGGTCAATACGATCAACGCCGGCGAGATCGCGACGCTGCCGGTGAACACGACGATCGATCGCGTGATCGAGACGCTGCCCGGCGTCGTGCGATTCTCGTACGACGAACCGGTCGTCGACGGCTTTCACGGCGTCACCTACGAGCTCGACGGCGCACCGCTGCCGTCGTCGACGAGCTCGAACTTCGCGAGCTTGATCGACCCGCGCGAGACGCGCGCGATCGAGGTGTTCACCGGTGCGTTTCCGGCGGAGTTCGGCGGCCAGCGGATGGGCGCCGTCGTCAACGTGCAGAGTCTCGCGTTCGCGAATCCGCCGCCACCCGGTCTGATCACGCTCGGAGCGGGCGAGCAGGGTGCGCTCGAAGGGCAACTCATCAAGCAGTTCGACGTCGGCAAAGCGCAGGTCTCGATCGCGCTCGACAATCTCTCGAGCGATCGCGGACTCGATACACCGTCGGAGACGGCGATCCACGACGCGAGCTCGACGACCAATCAGTTCATCCGAATCGGTCTGCCCGTGGGCGATCGTGATTCGATCGCCCTCGATGTCGCCAATCAGTACGCCACCTATCAAATCCCGATCAACACGGATCCGAACGATCTCAACGCGGGCGAAGTCTCGCTCGCCAATCAAGACGACGTCCAGCGCGAATATGATCGCTTCCTCGCGCTCTCGTTCACGCATGAAGATGCGGACGGCAACGGCTATTTCCGTATCGTGCCGTGGACGCGCTATAATCGCGTCGTCTACAACGGCGACCTCGCCGCCGACACCCAAGGCTACGAGCTCGGTACCGCGGCGACGCCGCAATCGTGCCCGGTCAACGTGGTGAACGGCTACGATTGTCCCTCGAACGGCCTCTTCCAAGACCGTGCGGCGGCGTACGTCGGTTTGCGCGCATCGGCGAGCCGGTCGTTCGGGCAGCACACGTTCACCTATGGCGTCGACGTCCAGCAAGAAGACTTCGATTCCAACGTCGCGATCGCGTTCGCCGCGGACGAAAACCCGAATGGCCCAACCGCGGGACCGTTCAGCGACGTTACGGCGCAGCGCGGCACCGAAACGTCCGCGTACGCCGAAGACGTCTGGGCACCGAATCCGTATCTCTCGATCAAACCGGGTTTGCGGTACGATCACAGCACCGGGTACGTCGACGGTGGGCAGCTCAGCCCGCGGTTCGAGATCGATCAAACGATCGCACCGGGCACGATCGCGCATGCCTACATCGGACGGTACTATGCGGCTCCCGGCCTCGAAGACACGCGCCGCGAGGCCGTGATCACGGATACGGCGCCGACGGCGAATCCGGTCTACGACCTCCAACCGGAACGCGACACGCTGCTCGAGGTCGGGCTCGCGCACGATTTCGGCGCCGGTCAGCGCGCGTACGTGAGCGCCTACGATCGCACCGTCGTCAACGTGCTCGACACGACGAACCTGCTCAACACGCCGCTCTTCGCGGTGTACAACAGCGCGATCGGCGTGACGCGCGGCATCGAGGGCCGCTATACGCTCTCCACAGCGACGACCGATGTCGGCTTCTCGTTCACGTACTCGCTCTCGCTTGCGGGCGGCGTCTCCGGCGGCACGTTTCTGTTCTCGCCGCCCGACGTCACCGACCTCACGCTGGAGCCGGAAGATCACGACGAGACCTACGTCACCGACCTGCATGCGACGCGCCGCTTTGCATCCGATCGCAAGAGTTTCTTCACCGTCGAATCGCAATACGGCTCGGGCTTTCCCGTCGCGTTCCTCAACGGCACCGGCGGCCGGCTCCCCGCACACTTCGAAGAAAATCTTGCGATCGGGCGGCTTCCGGTCGGCAAGCACATCGGCTACGAACTCACCGCCGACAACCTGCTCGACAAACGCTACCTGATCAAGGTCGACAACGGCTTCAACACGACGCAGTGGGACGCACCGCGCCGCGCCGCGTTCCGGTTGTTGCTCCCGTTCTAGCCCTAGGCCCGTGGTAGCCCGCGCAGGATCCAGCGTTCGAGGATGCGGAGCCAGCGCGTGTTCCACGGGTCGGCGGCGGCCAGCGGCGCGACGAGAATCACGTTCAGGCCGGCGAGCCGTGCACCGAGCACGTCAGTGAAGAACTGATCGCCGATGACGATCGCGTCCGCCGGCGCGACGTCGATCCGTTGGAGCGCCCGGCGGAAGGCACCCGGCGCGGGTTTGCGCGCGTCGGTGATGTAAGGAAGATCGAGCGAACGCGCGATCTGTGCGGCCCATTGCGTGCGATTGTTCGTGAGGATCAGGAGCTGTAAGCCCGCTTCGCGCGCGCGTGCAAGCCACGCGATCGTCGCTTCGTTCGCACCGCTCGCGCGATAGCCGACCAGCGTGTTGTCCAAGTCGAGGATCGCCCCGCGCACGCCGCGTTCGAGGAGGTGCTCGATCGCAATGTCCGCGACACTAGGCGCCGACGATGTCGGCCACCACCACCGGCTCATCCCGGTACCCGCACGGCGATCGCCTCGGGCACGACGGTGAACTCCGCGGGCGTTCGCGTCGCCGGTTCACCGTCGGTGAAGACATGATGGCGATGGCGCGGATTCGACGCTCGCACGATGAAGCGGCGCCCGCGCAGCGATTCGACCGCGGGTGCGTCGGGGAAGCGCCGCCGCGCCACGGCAGCGACGACCCCGAGCCCGTCCCACATCGAATTCCAGCGGATCGTGAAGAGGGTGAGATTGCCGTCATCGAGCGATGCATCCGGGTTTTCCACGATACCGCCGAAGTGGTTGCTGTTCGCAACGGTCAGTTGCACCGTGCGAACGCGACGGCGCACCCCGCCGGCCTCCTCGATTTCGAGGTGGTACGGCCGCAGCGCGCGCAGCGAGCGCGCCGTCGCGATCGGGATCGCGAGCATCCCCCAGCGGCTCTTCAGCGCACCGGTTTGCGCGCGCGCGACGTGCGTCGAGAGGCCGATGCTCGCTTCACTGAAGTACCACCGGCCGTTGACACAGCCGACGTCGATCCGGCGCTCGTGACCCGAATCGGCAAGCGCGCAGGCCTCCGCGAGCGGGAACGGGATGCCGAGCGTGCGCGCGAGTTCGTTCATCGTTCCCAGCGGAAGGATCAGCAGCGGAACGGCGGCGCGGCGCAAGCCGTCGATGGCCCCGATCAGCGTGCCGTCACCGCCGCCGACCGCGACGAGATCGATCCTCCCCGTTCGGCGTGCGATCTCATCGCTGAGATGTACCCCCGGTTCCGGCTCGAGCGACTCGACCGTGTGGCCGCGCTCGCGCAGCAGCGTGACCGCTTCCTCGTGAATCGAAGCGCCGCGCCGTGCGTGCGGGTTGATGGCCAGAAGAATTCGTTGCGGCACCCTCTCTCGTTCCCATATTGCCGAATGATTTCGCTCCATGGGACGCAAAAAGGCGCGCATGAGACGTTTCGCGCCGAAATGACCTACGACGTGGTCTGGGTGGACGCGTTCACGACGACCCCGTTGCAAGGGAATGCCTGCGCGGTCGTGCTCGACGCGCGCGACCTGGACGATGCTCGCATGCTCGCCATCGCGCGCGAGATGAACCTCTCGGAAACCGCGTACGTTTTTCCCGGCGGCGACGGAGCGGATTATTCGGTGCGCTACTTTACGCCGATCGGCGAGATCCCGCTCGCGGGCCACCCGACGATCGCGACGACGCATGCCCTGCGGGAAACGGGCCGCATCCCGGCCGACCGCGACGACGTGCTCTTGCGGATGCCGGCGGGCGTCATCCCCGTACGCATCGTACGCACCGGATCGGTGATCTCGTACGCGATGTCGCAACCGCCGCCGGCGTTCGGCGCAACCTACAAACGCGGCAAGATCGCAAAAGCGCTCGGGATCGACAAAGACGATCTACACGCCGCCGCACTACCGCAAGTCGTCTCCACGGGCACGCCGCAACTGATGATCGCGCTTGCGTCGCTCGAAGCCCTCGACCGGCTGAGCGTCGACCGGCATGCGCTCTTTCCAGCGGAGCGTGACTATTTCAGCGTGCACGTCTTCGCCCGCGCCGACGACGGTTTCGCCTTGCACGCGCGCCACTTCGCCGATTTCGGCGACGTTGCCGAGGACCCGTTCACCGGCTCCGCAACGGGCGGCATGGCGGGCTACGTTTCGCGCTACGGCATCGTCACCGAAACGCAATTCCGCGTTGCGCAAGGGATGCACGTGAACCGGCCGGGCGCCGCAGACGTCTACGTCGGTGGTCTTCCGCCCGGTGACATCGGCCGCATCACCGTTTCCGGTCCCGCGGTGACCGTCATGAAAGCGATGCTCTCGCTACCGTAGCGTTACTCGAGATCCACCTCGGATTGGGAGCCGCCGGTAAGTTTCTCGCGATGAGGGGCGACGGCAGCGCAGACGGCGTCGAGTGCTTCTCGGACGGGCCAGACGGCCGGGCCGAGAACGCGTACGAAGATGCCGGCGGAGAGGACACCGACGCCGATTCGAAGCGCTGACGATGCGGCGATCGCGTCGAGCGATCGGACATCCGCCGACCGGCCCAGGAGCGCGACGGTTCCAATGGCCGGTGGCGCATCCGCACCGACTTCGATCGAATCATAGAACGCATCGCGGCCGGCGATGCGGACGAGCGTTCGCAGCCGAAGCCGCGTATTGCCGGCGACGCTCGCGAGATCGCGCACGAGGACCGTCGAATCCGGCGCGCCGTCGACCGTGGTCGAGATCATCGCGTCACCGCCGAGCTGGGCGATGATCGGCTCGGGACGCAGTTCCAACGTGGCGCCGCTCGCGACGCTCCATCGCGTATCGATGCGTGACGGCGCGGCGCCCCCGAGCACGCGCGTCGCGGCCTGCTCCGTCACGATCAGATGCGCGTCCGCGCCGACCGTGCCGGTAATCTCCATTGCGTCGCCGCGCACGATGCCCGGTCCAAGGTTCGAGACCATCACGAGTGCTGCGCCGTCGCGCCAAAAGGTTCGGCTGCAGCGCGCGACGCCGTCGTAGCGCACGCGTTCGATGATCGTGCGGTCGCCGCGGCGTACGGCGTGAAGGTCGAGCCGGCCGGCGAGCGCTATCGCGCGGCGTCCAGGAGCGCGGCGCGCTCGACGAAGCGCACGACATCACCGACGTTGACCCCGGCGCGCATATCGGTGAAGACCAACGGTCGCGTTGCGCGCGCCGCGGTCGCATCGCGGCGCATCCGTTCGAGATCGGCGCCCACGTGCGGTGCGAGGTCGATCTTGTTGATGACGAGCAGATCCGCGCGCGTGATCCCCGGGCCGCCCTTCGCCGGGACCTTATCGCCGCCCGCGACGTCGATCACGTAGATCGTCACATCGGCAAGCTCGGGGCTGAACGTCGCTGCGAGGTTGTCGCCGCCGCTCTCGACGATCACGAGCTGGAGGCCGGGGAAGCGACGTTCGAGATCGGCAATCGCTTGCAAATTCATCGAAGCGTCTTCACGGATCGCCGTGTGCGGACAGCCGCCCGTTTCGACACCGACAATTCGCTCCGGCGGCAAACAACCGCTCCGCAGAAGAATCTGGGCATCTTCTTGCGTGTAGATGTCGTTCGTGATGACGGCCATGTCGATGGTCGTTCCGAGGGCGCGCGCAAGGTGTTCGACGAGCGCGGTCTTGCCGGCGCCGACGGGGCCGCCGATCCCGATACGTACGGCGCTCATGAGGCGAATAGCCGCGCGGGCAACACGCGATGACGCAGCCCGTCGATCTCACACACGAGCGCGCTTGACGAAAGGTCGTCGATCGTACGGATCGCCAGGGCACGTTCGGCGAACATCGCGATGGCCTCACGCAACCGCCAGCGCACGAGCGCGATGGCGCGCTGCCCGAGCGGAACCGCTCGAGCCGCAACCGATGCGAGCGACGCGACGATGACGGTCGCGTGAGCCTCGAGCGCCGTACGAATCGGCGCGCCGACGGCGCGGTAGCCGATGCCGGCGGCCAGCGCGTGAACGCCTGACGCTTCGCCGCTCGCGATCGCCCGCGCATACGCTGCCGTCGCCTCGGGCGCGAGGCCGATCGCCGCGTAGATGTCGAGGGTCGCGCGTGCGAGATGAGCGTTTGCGCGTCGGATTTCCGCGTTCGGTTGTGCGGCCGTCACGCGCATGTCGAGTGCAGCGATCCGTTCCGGATCATCGAACGCGAGCACGAGTGCGCCGCCGTCCAGCGGTGCGCTGCCCGCGATCACATACTGGGAAATCCAGGCCTCCAGCGCCGATGCATCGGTCACCCGTTCCTCGGCAATGGCGGTTTCCAGGCCAAACGAATGCCCGAAACCGCCTGCGGGGAAGGCGACATCGGCAAGTTGCAGCAGCGCAGCCAGATCGATCATGGCCTCAGTCGTGCGCGTGCGGCGCGTGCGCGTGCAAGAATGGCTGGCGAACGACGCGCGCCTCGCGCGCAACCGGCACGCCGTTCGCAATGCCGAGCGCTTCGAGTAACGGATCGAAACGCACCACGATCGTCTCGCCATCACGCAGAATCGGCAGATGGCGGTTGCCGAGCGCGTGCGCAAGGTCGATCGCAGCGCCGATCGTCGCGGGCCGAAAGACGAGCACGTCGTCGGCCGTGACGGCGACCGCGATCACGCAGTCCGCGTCGGCATGCACGACGTCGCCGTCGGCCAGCCGCACCTCGCCCGCGAAACGAATCCCGATATCGCCGGCGCTCGTCTCCAGCCGCAGCACGCGCTTCGCCGTGTCGTCGCTGCGCACGGCAACGCGTTCGACGCGGCGTTCACCGACCTCGAACGTGGCAAGGTTGCCGAGCACGGCGTCGCGGACAACCAGCATCAGAAGAGCGCGTACCGCTGCGCAAGGGGGAGCACGCGCGCGGGTTCGCAGGTCAAGAGTTCGCCGTCGGCCCGGACCTCGTAGGTGCGCGGGTTGACCTCGATCTTCGGCAACGCATCGTTGCGCACCATATCGCGCTTGCCGATCGACCGGCAACCGCGAACGGCAACCCGCGCGCGGCCGAGCGTCGAGCGCGCCGGCAAACCCGAATCGAGGGCGAGCTGCGAGACGAACGTGAGCGAACCCGCTTGCGGGGCGCTGCCGTAGGCGCCCCACATCGGCCGCATGCGTTGCGGTTGCGGCGTCGGGATCGAGGCCGCCGGATCGCCCATCGCGGCCCAGGCGATCGTGCCGCCTTTGATGACGAGTTCGGGCCGGAAGCCGAAGAAGGCCGGATTCCAAAGGACGAGGTCCGCGAGCTTGCCGACCTCCACCGAACCGATTTCATGTGACATGCCGTGTGCGATCGCCGGATTGATCGTATATTTTGCCACGTAGCGCTTCACGCGCTCGTTGTCGCTCCCGGTTTTTTCGCCCGGTAGCGCGCCGCGTTGCTCTTTCATCTTGTGCGCGGTCTGCCAGGTACGCGTGATCACTTCACCAACCCGGCCCATCGCTTGCGAGTCCGACGAAATCATGCTGATCGCGCCGAGATCGTGCAAGATGTCCTCGGCGGCGATCGTCTCGCCGCGGATACGCGAATCGGCGAAGGCAACGTCTTCGGGGATCGCCGGATCGAGATGATGACAGACCATCAGCATATCGAGGTGCTCGGCGAGCGTGTTCACCGTATAGGGTCGGGTGGGATTCGTCGACGACGGGAGCACGTACGATTCGCCCGCGATGCGGATGATGTCGGGCGCGTGACCGCCGCCCGCGCCCTCGGTGTGATACGTGTGGATCGTCCGTCCGGCGATCGCCTTGATCGTCTCTTCGACGAAGCCCATCTCGTTGAGCGTATCCGTGTGGATCGCGATTTGGACATCGTGTTCGTCGGCGACGCGCAAGGCCGTGTCGATCGCGACCGGCGTGGTGCCCCAATCTTCGTGGAGCTTCAGGCCGATCGCGCCGGCCGCGAGCTGTTCGGTGAGGGCTTCCGTACCCGAAGCGTTGCCTTTGCCGAGAAAGCCGATGTTGACGGGAAGCGCGTCGCTCGCCGCGATCATCTGCGCGAGATGCCACGATCCCGGCGTACACGTGGTCGCGTTCGTTCCCGACGCCGGGCCGGTACCGCCGCCGAGCATGGTCGTCACGCCCGATGAGATCGCCGACTCGACTTGCTGCGGGCAGATGAAATGGACGTGCGAATCGACGCCGCCGGCGGTGAGAATCATCCCCTCGCCGGCGATGGCCTCGGTCGACGCGCCGACGATCATCCCGCCGGTCACGCCGTCCTGCAGCCACGGATTTCCGGCCTTTCCGATCCCCGCGATGCGGCCGTCTTTGAGCCCGATGTCGGCCTTGTAGATCCCGGTCGCGTCGATCACGACCGCGTTCGTGATCACCGTATCGAGCACGCCCTCGTCGCGGCACGCCGTCGGATGCTGGCCCATCCCGTCGCGAATCACTTTGCCGCCGCCGAACACGACTTCGTCGCCGTAGGTCGCATAGTCACGTTCGATCTCGACGATCAGGTTGGTATCCGCCAGACGCATGCGATCGCCGGTCGTCGGCCCGTACAGGCGCGCATAGGCGCTACGATCGATCTTCACGATTCCTCCGGAACGCTCACGGGGCGACCTTCCCACGCAAACCGGCGATACGTTTTTCCCCGCCGATCGCGACGAGATCGACGGGCCGCTCGATCCCCGGTTCGAACCGGATCGCCGTTCCGGCGGGGATGTCCAGGCACATTTCGTAGGCGGCGGTTCGATCGAACGCAAGCGCGTCGTTCACTTCGTAGAAATGCGCGTGCGAGCCGACTTGGATCGGACGATCGCCGGTATTGGCGACCGTCACCGTGGTTCGCTTGCGCCCCGCACGGAGCTCGATCGTCCCCGCTGCGGGAAGAATCTCGCCGGGGTTCATTGGATCGGCTCGTGGATCGTCACGAGCTTCGTGCCGTCCGGGAACGTCGCTTCCACTTGGACCTCGGTGAGAATTTCGGGGATGCCCTCCATCACGTCGTCGCGCGTGAGCACTTCACGGCCACGCGACATGAGATCGCTCACCGACGCGCCGTCGCGGGCGCCCTCGAGGACGAACGAAGACAGGATCGCGATCGCTTCCGGGTAGTTCAATTTCACGCCGCGCGCACGCCGGCGCTCGGCGAGTTCGGCCGCATAACTCAGCAGCAACTTATCGCGCTCGACGTCGGTGAGCCGCACGCCTCAGGACTCCGTGATCGCCGCGAACGATGTGGCGTCGAGCTTCGAGCGGTCGGCTTGCATGAGCAGCGTGTAGGAGATGAGGCCGCCCGCGAGGCCGAAGAGCCAGCCGCCCGTCCACAAGAACCCGAGGCCGGGGACGACGAGACCGGCGAGCGCGACGAGCCAACCGAAGAAAACGGCGATCAGCGCGCGCCAGTTGAAACCGCCCGCGTAGTCGTAGCGTCCGCTCGTCGTGTAGAGTTCTTGCAGATCGATCTGCAGTTTACGGACGAGCCAGTAGTCGGCGATTGCAATGCCGTCGATCGGTCCGAGCAGTGCGCCGTAGGTGCCGAGCCAGCCGAAAATATACGTCGAGAATTCGGCGAGAACGTACCACGGCTGCATCAGCAGCGCGAGGATCCCGGTTGCGACCGCGCCCATCGCGAACGTGATGCGCGCGGGCCAGAGGTTCTCGAACGCGCGCGCCGGTGCGACGACATTCGCGCCGACGTTGATCGTGATCGACGAGAGCATCACGATCGCGCCGCCGATTACGATGACCGGCGCGGGGAACTTCACCAGCAGCTCGACCGGATTCCAGAGCGCCTTTCCGAAGATGGCAACCGTCGCCGAGGTGACCGCGATACCGACGAACGCGAACGCGGCCATCGCCCAGGGCATCGAGGAGATCTGGCCGACGAACTGACCGCGCTGGGTGCGCGCGTAGCGCGTGAAATCGGGGATGTTCAGCGCCAGCGTCGCCCAGAACGCGACCACGCCGATCACCGATGGAAAGAACGCTGCCCAAAACGCGGCGCCTTGGAGCTTCGCGGGCGTCGCGAGCATCGCGCCGAGGCCGCCAGCCTGCGTCATCGCCCAGCCGAGCAACGCGAGCGCGCCGAGTGCGACCGTCGGCGCCGCGACTTGCGCGAGTTTTCCGATCGCTTGCGGGCCGCGCGCGGCAACGGCGACGTTGACGAGCCAAAAGACGCCGAAGGCGATCCATTGGTGCGCGGGAACGCCCGGCCACGGCGAGATCGCGGCGAGGATCGCGTCGAGCGCGAGGCCGCCGAACCAGGTGTTGATGCCGAACCAGCCCGCGGCGATCAGCGCCCGCGCGACCGCCGGCAGATGCGCGCCGCGCGTTCCGAACCACAGCCGCGCGAACACCGGATACGGAAAGCCGTAGCGCGTGCCAGCGTGCGAAACGAGCAAAATCGGGATCAGCACGACGACGCTGCCCGTGAAGATCGTCGCAACCGCCTCGAACCAATTCATGCCGAGCGAAATCATCCCGGCGGCGAGCGAGTAGGTCGGGATGCACAAGCACATCCCGATCCAGAGCGTCGCAAATTTCACGCCGCCCCAATCGTGTTCGGCAAGCGTGCACGGCCGCAGATCGTCGTTCCAAAGCGACCCGTTACCCGAGACCTCCGCGATCGCCTCGGGCGTTAGCACAATAACGTCGCCGTGCTGCTCTTGCGTGATCATCCTATTTCGCGTTGTCCGAGTAACACGGGATGCGCGTCATGCGCGTCATGCGCGTCATCCGCGTCATGAGCGTCATCCGCGTCATGCGCGTCATCCGCGTCATGAGTGTCATCCGCGTCATGAGTGTCATCCGCGTCATGAGTGTCATCCGCGTCATGAGTGTCATCCTGAGCCTGTCGAAGGATGGGCGTGCGGGCATGAAGCCGGCCCCGGCCACGATGGTGGCATCACGCGCTTCCTGACTGCCAGGCCCATCCTTCGACAGGCTCAGGATGACATTGAAGCGGCTCAGGATGACATTGCGGCTCAGGATGACATTGAAGCGGCTCAGGATGACACCCATCCGGGCTAAACCTCGACCATTGCGCCGTATGTCTCGGGACGGCGGTCGCGGTAGAACTGCCAGGTATCGCGGACCTCGCGGATCACGCGTTTGTCCATCTCACCGACGATGACTTCGTCCTTGTCGCGGCTCGCGGTGACGACGAACTGGCCGCGCGGATCGACCAGATACGATTGCCCGTAGAATTCACCCATGTTCCACGGCGTCTCGAACCCGACGCGATTGATCGCTCCGAGGTAATAGCCGTTGGCAACCGCATGCGCGGGTTGCTCGAGTTTCCAGAGATACTCCGAGAGCCCCGCGACCGTCGCCGACGGATTGAACACGATTTCCGCACCATTGAGGCCGAGGAGACGTGCGCCTTCGGGGAAGTGACGATCGTAGCAGATGTAGACGCCGACCTTCGCAAACGCCGTGTCGAAGACCGGAAACCCTTCGTTGCCGGGTTTGAAGTAGTACTTCTCCCAGAAGCCGCAGCCCGCCGGTCCCGCGGCGACTTGCGGGATGTGATGCTTGCGATACTTGCCGAGATACGTTCCGTCGGCATCGATGACGGCGGCCGTGTTGTAATAGACGCCGGTGATCGTGACCTCATACATCGGCACGACCAAAACGACGCCGAGCTCTTTCGCCAGGTCTTGCATCATCTTCGTCGTCGGTCCGTCCGGGATGCGTTCGGTCGAATCGTACCATTTGGTGTTCTGTTCGGTGCAGAAGTACGGTCCGTAGAAGACCTCTTGCAGGCAGATGATCTGCGCGCCGCGCGCCGCGCCCTCGCGAATCAGTTTGACGTGTTTCTCGATCGCGACGCGCTTGTGCTCGGCGACGGGTTCCGAACCGTCGACGTCGTGGTGGGTTTGGACGAGGCCGATCTTGACGATATCGCTCATTACATGCTCACAAGTTGACGGGATAAAACGGGTTGGCTTTGACGAACGCGCCCGCGCCCGCCTCGCCGGTGAACGTGCCGTCGTCGACGATCTTGCGGCCGCGCGAGAACACGTGGCGCGCCTTGCCCTTCACCTTCATGCCTTCGAAGATGTTGTTGTCGACGTTCATGTGATGGCTCTTCGCCGAGATCGTGCGCTCGACGGACGGGTCCCAGATCACGATGTCGGCATCCGAGCCGACCGCGATCGTCCCCTTGCGCGGGAAGAGACCGAAGAGTTTGGCGGCGTTCGTCGAGGAGAGCGCAACGAGCTGATTGATGCCGATGACGCCGGCGTTGACGCCGTAGTGCCACAGGATCGTGAAGCGGTCTTCGATCGTCGGCGCGCCGTTGGGGATCTTCGAAAAATCGTCTTTGCCGAGTTCTTTCTGCCCGCAGTTGTTGAAGGAGCAGTGATCGGAGCCGAACGTGTGCAGCTCGGAGTTCTTGAGCTTGCCCAAGAGCACGCTCTGGTTCCATTTCGGGCGCAGCGGCGGCGACATCACATAGTTCGCGCCGGCGAAATCGGGCCGGTCGTAATCGTCCTCGGAGCAGACCAAATACTGCGGGCAGGTTTCGCCGTAGATCGGAAGCCCGCGCTTGCGGCCGTCGGAGATCATGTCGGCCGCCATCGCGCTCGAGACGTGCACGACGTACAGAGGCGCGCCGGAGACTTCGGCCATACGAATCGCGCGGTTCGTCGCTTCGCCCTCGAGTTCGACGGGCCGCGTGAGTGCGTGCCACTTCGGCGCCGTGTGTCCGGCCGCCAGCGCGTCTTTCGTCGTGACCTCGATGACGTCGCCGTTCTCGGCGTGGACTTGGATCAGCCCGCCGAATTTTTTCGCCGCCTGCATCGCGCGGAAGATCGTCTCGTCGTCGACCTGCAGCACGTGCTTGTAAGCCATGAAGACTTTGAACGAGTTTACCCCCTCGCGCTCGATCATCGTCTGCATCTCGTTGAGGGTCTCATCCCGGCCATCGGCGATCGTGAGGTGGAAGCCGTAGTCGATCGCGGCTTTCCCCGCCGCTTTCTTCTTCCACGTTGCGAGCGCATTCGCGAGCGAGTCGCCGCGGGTGTGCAGCGCAAAGTCGACGATCGTCGTCGTGCCGCCCAGCGCCGCCGCAACGGTTCCGGTCGCGAAATCGTCCGCGGTTACGGTGCCGCCGAAGGGCATGTCAAGGTGCGTGTGGGGGTCGATGCTGCCGGGGAAAACGTACGCGCCGCTCGCGTCGACCACGTCGTGGCCGGCAGCATCGAGTTTGGCGCCGAGTGCGGCGATGACGCCCCCGTCCATCAGGACGTCGGCGTGCGTCACATCGGTCGCCGTGACGACCGTCCCGCCGCGAATCAGTGTTCCGATGACCGTGTCTCCTACTTGGCCGTGAGTTCGCGCTGCCGCCAGGTCGTGGAAGACGAGCCGTCGTCGACGCGCACCATCGTTATACAGTCTTCGACCGGGCAGACCATGCTACACAGATTACAGCCGACGCAGTGCTGCTCGTCGACCACCAGATCCGTCTCACCGCTGCCGCGCGTGCTGACGACGCGATCGATGCACTGGTGGGCGGCGTCCTCGCAGGCGATGTAGCACTTGTTGCAGTGGATGCATTTATCTTGATCGATGCGCGCCACGACGGCGTAGTTGAGATTCAGATCGTTCCAGTTGACGAACTTCTGCACGCTCTTCCCGACGAGGTCCATTGCCGAGTCGAGGCCGCGGTCGTCGAGATAGGTATTGAGCCCATCGATCATGTCTTCGACGATCTTGAAGCCGTGATGCATCACCGCCGTGCACACCTGGACGCTCGTCGAGCCCATCAGCATGAACTCGACCGCATCGCGCCAGGTCTCGATGCCGCCGATCCCGCTGATCGGGAGCTGCACCTGCGGGTCGCGCGCGCAATCGGCAACCATGTTGAGCGCGATCGGTTTGACGGCCGGACCGCAGTAGCCGCCGTGCGCGCCGAGATGATCGACGTTCGGGATCGGATCCCAACTATCGATGTCGACGCCGATCAGGCTGTTGATCGTATTGATCATGCTGATCGCGTGCGCGCCGCCGCGCTTGGCCGCGCGCGCGGTTTGCCGGATATCGGTGATGTTCGGCGTGAGCTTCACGATCACCGGAACCTTGGCGACCTCGACCACCCACTTGGTACACATCTCGACGAGTTCGGGATCCTGACCGACCGCCGCACCCATCCCGCGCTCCGACATCCCGTGCGGACAGCCGAAGTTCAACTCGAACCCGTCGACACCCGAGGCCTGAACCGTTTCGACCAGCTCGTGCCAGCGGTCGCGATTCATCTCCATCATCAGCGAGGCGACGATCGCGCGATCCGGGTACGCGGCCTTGCACTCTTCGATCTCGCGCAGGTTCACATCGAGCGGACGATCGGTGATGAGCTCGATATTGTTCATCCCGATCATCTTGAGATTCTTGTAATTGAGTCCCGCGAAACGCGAACTCACGTTGACGATCGGATCGCCGAGCGTCTTCCACACCGCACCGCCCCAGCCGGCTTTGAACGCGCGCATGACTTGATACCCGCTGTTGGCGGGCGGCGCGGATGCGAGCCAAAACGGATTAGGAGACCGGATGCCGGCACAGTCGATCGCGAGATTCGCCACGGAGCGCTCCTTATGAATCCAAGCCGCGGAAGGCACGGTCGACCGACGCCGCGACATCTTTGCCGGCTTGCGCGGCCGAGACGACCATCGCGTCGATCGCACCGCCGCCGAAGAGACAATCACCGGCCGCGTAGACCTGCGGGGTGCTCGTGCGCAACGTGTCGTCGACCGTCGCGATGCCGCGCTCGTGCGCGACGCCGAACGCGTCGTAGAGCGAGGCGAGTTTCGATTGCCCGATCGCGCGCACGACCCCATCGACGGGCACCGTCTCTTCCGTGCCGGGGATGACGCTCGGATATCCGTCGATGATTTCGGTGCGCGCGAGAACCAAGGCTTGCACGCGGCCGTCACCTTCAATCCGGACCGGTAACCGATAGAATCTGAACGCTACGCCCTCGCTCTTCGCGAATTCGACTTCGAACGGATACGCGGTCATCGAATCTGCGCCGCGGCGATACCACATCGTGACTTCTTGGGCACCGAGACGGCCGGAGACGGTCGCCGCGTCGATCGCCGTGTTGCCCGCGCCGATGACCGCGACACGCGAGCCCACCGGCACGCGTTCACCGGACTTCGCACGCTCGATGAGATCGAGCGCGTCGTAGACGCCGGGCAAGTCTTCGCCGGGGATACCGAGCTTCGGCACCGAACCCATGCCCATCGCGAGAACGACGGCATCGAACTCGTGCAGCAGCGTCGCTGCCGGAATATCGGTGCCGATCTCGACGCTCGTCTTCACGGTGACGCCGAGGGCTTTGACCTGTTCCGCTTCCCACAGCGCAACATCCGTCGGAAGCCGAAACGGCACGATCCCGTAGGTGTTGAGGCCGCCGGCTTCGGCGTGGCGCTCGAAAATCGTCACCGCATGGCCGGCCCGTGCGAGTTCGCGCGCCGCCGCTAAGCCGGCCGGACCGCCGCCGACGATCGCAACCGTCTTGCCGCTGGGCGGGCCCGGAGCGAAGAGCGTCCGGCCGCTCTCGCGCAGCCAATCCGTTGCGTAGCGCTGCAGGTCGCCGATGCGGATCGGTTCGGCGTCGTGGTGGTAGACGCA
>Ga0116229_10006839_pt1 | contig 18268 bp, 9 predicted proteins | sample S1TSphgellanicum_3_FD_87313 | JGI IMG/M metagenome (GOLD analysis project Ga0116229, IMG submission 87313) | Host-associated microbial communities from peat moss isolated from Minnesota, USA - S1T2_Fc - Sphagnum magellanicum MG | ecosystem: Host-associated > Plants > Peat moss > Unclassified... | reverse complement strand
TGGGTTTCGCTGGTTTTTGATACAGGGGATTAACACGAAGAATGGAACAGTTGGTGTTTGGCAAAATGTAATCCGGCGAAAGTGTGATCCAGAGGGCCCCGCCGCCCCCCCCCCCCCCTTAGCGCCACATGCAACCATAACTTCTTCTGAAAACTCACAGATAAAAATTCTCTCAAACTCACCACCAGTTTAGTCTCTACCTAAATCGCCCCCCCAATTTCATCCCTACTAAGGTAATCATTTTAAATAATCTCCACTTTCTGTGAAGAAATCCTGGACCTGTGCAGTGCAACTCCTTTTTCATCAATATATATGTTTTTTCTCTAGGCCCACTGATCATCATTATACATTCTAGAGCGTTGTTGTCTCCTTCATCATACCATTAATCTTGTGTTTAATCTTGTGTTGTGGGTCCTTTCCAATTGCAGTTCAGGATATATGTTTGCAGCTTCCCATTTTAGATCTCAGTAGCTCTTTCTCTAGTATTGCAACTGATCTAGTCTGATTTTCTTTTCACTTTCAGATGTTGTTTGTGGGCTGTTGTGGGTCCTAGTCTGCTGCTTGTCCATCGGTCCAAGCTTTTTAGACTCCCATTCCTGATAGTCACTACTGTGGGTGGCTGCTCAGGGAAGTCACTCTTCGTATATTTTTTGAAACACAGATAAGGGGGGTTTGGGGGGTATGCTATGAAAATATGGAATATTGTGGTTGATGTTGACAGTGTATGAAACTTGCAAGACTAAGTACTTCTTTAGTGTCAGTTTCGACTTGGTGGTCCACCTCTGCCTTCCTTATGGGATCCGAACTATAAGTCTAGAGAGCTTGGGAAATAGTTTCCTCGGCACCAGCAGCTGGGATATTCAAGTATCTAGATTTGCCTATGACGTGAATTCAGCGTGGAGTAGTGATCTCTTAGCAGCTCTAGCTGTCAAGGTCTATGAGATCTCCTCCTACACTGTGAGCTTGTGACTTGTATTTTGTTGTCTTGAGCTGTCTCAAATCCCATGAACTTCTATCTCTCCTGACCAGCAGTCATATTCTTCAAGATGGAGTTGCTGCATGTCGACAGCTGACCTTTGTTTCTGCTTTTGAGGCTAAATTACCCCCCAGTCGTGCATCGTCCAGTTTTGTAGATTATCTAATCGGAGGTTCGAGAAATTGTGTCACAACGTTCCAGAAGGACCACATGATCGATCATGAGATTTAGCTACAAGAGAAGTAAATGGTCTTGTTCTTGTGAAACCACCACACGTACGCAGTTGTGATCCAGTGTCTTCCTAGAAGTAGTATATGAGCTACAGCAGCAAACGCTGAACTTTCAGCAGGGATTTCTATTGGATTTCTCACTGTTCAGGTTCAAAAGAGAAATCTTTTCGCAGCTAGTACACTCGGAAAAGGTAGTTTCTTGAACCCGTGGACCTCTTTTTGGGAGTGAGAACAGCGTACATTTACCAGGAATCGGACAGCACCCGACTGAGGGGTAGTAGTTGGCGTTGGATCAGTTTGAGTGATTGTAGACATGGGTGCTGAATTGCTGATGGTGGGGAGCGAACGCGAAGCTCCATCTGCACGAAGCTCTCAGCTTGCTACCTTCTGGAAGTTCATCTCTTTCATCTCACTTTTGTCTCTGATCACCTGCTGCAATGCTTGGACTTGCAACTCGGAGTCCAAAGATGCTCTGCTTGATTTTAGACAAGTATTTTCGGATCCCAACGAGAAAGTGTTCTCGAGCTGGGATTATGGAGGGGACGACTGCTGCACCTGGAATGGGGTGACGTGCCAAGATGGTACGGTGATCGAGCTTGATATAGAAGGACCTCCCAATTGCGAGATCACTCGCAATGACAGCTACTCGGGAAACAAGCCGCCCGGAGCTTCGCTAGCTCAGCTACAGGATCTCCAGACTCTCACAATTAAGTACCTTCAGTTCAGCTCCAAGATCCCTTCGGAATGGGGCTCTTTCTCGGCTCTAGTCTCTCTTACAGTGACCGATTGTGACCTATATGGCTCCATTCCTTCCGATCTCGGTAACATCGACACTCTCCAGCATCTAGATTTGGACTGCAACAGCCTCTCAGGCCCCATTTGCAGTAGCCTGTGCAAATTGAAGAGCTTGACCTACTTGGACCTTTCTAGCAACGACCTCCAGACTAGCGATATCCCTGCTTGTTTGCAAGGCATACCCACCTTTAGGTACGGGAATCAAGGAAATTCTGAATCGAATAGCGGCAATGGAGAAGGTGGTAATAATGGAGGAGGTGGTAATGGAGGAGGTGGTCATGGAGAAGGTGATAATGGCGGAGGTGATGATGGCGGCGGTTACGGAGGAAATGGTTGGTATTACAATGGAGATCACAGCTCAATCCTAAGACTGAACAACCAAGCTTCAATTTGGCAGCTCATAGTAGCTTTGACTGCACTACTTACTACATGGCTGCTGCTTCTTCAATATTGATGCCAAGGAGAGATTCTTCTTATCACCATCAGTTGGGGTCACTCTAGGTTTCAGAAATATTTCAGATTTCAATCCCTTGTCTTTTTGCACAATTTGCAGTAAATGCATATTTCTGGGTGTGGGTATTAACATGATACAGCATCAATTCATGTACATAAGCAAATGCTAAGAATTGAGCTTCTAAGATCCTCATAAGAGAATCCCAATCAATATAAAAAGTTTGATGCAATTTGAATCATTCACAGGGAGACAGTGTACTGCATCTACAACCTGCATATCCAAAGTAGAGGATTCTACAATGTCAAGTGAGGAGCCCTGCAGCATTCTACATTGGCTCATCTCACCTGTGGACTATGAAAAAGAAACCTATATTTCTCCCTTGGTCTGAGTTCACCCAAGTTCACCCATCCCAGTGAAGGACCTACACTGCACTAGAGGGCCTGAAAGATGGCTTCAGAGGGTTAATTTGCTCCTGCACCTAATTCCCACTGCTGTTATCATCCTGTCTTCTGCAATGACAGCTACAAATATGTGTGTAGTTTCTATATACTCTTGAAAGAAATGTGAAGCTGGAGTTGGTAGGATAAGTAGTCATACGGTCTTCTTTGCCAGTTGGGGATATCAGTAAGGTTTGTGGTCAAGGGCTCTTTTGTTTCAAAAGGAACTTGTATTTCAACTGGTATACTCACTTTTGGACTTAGCTTCTGTTGTATTGGCAGATCACTCTTTCTTACAGTCTCGAAAATCACCTAGGAAAGCTTTTGTTATATATATATATATATATGATTACAACCCCAAGGTAATTGTTCAAGGGGGTCTAACTGTGCTCACTGCTCACTATGGGTATAAACAGACTGTTGCACTCAGCAGAAAAGACATGGAATCTCTCTTCTTCTTTTTCTGGGGATCAAGTGTCTGCAATCTGGATAACTAGTCCACCCATATCTAGTGATCATGAGAGTTTGGTTGAATTAGCTAGTACACTCTACTACCTTAGCAGCTTCAACACTAGTTAGATTTTTTCAGAAATGTTATTCCACAAAAACACGTGTTGGAGCTGCCAACTACTGAGGAGGATTCCAACTGGTTCCACATCCAAATGCAAGCACATGACACTGCCCATGAGGCCTGACCGCCAGGCAAATGCATCATACTGTGCACATGAGTTTCAAACTGAGCCAGGCATCTTCACAGTTTGCTGCAGTGAGCACAAGAAGAAAAATCAAATTTCATCGACCTTCAGTAGGTATAGTCACAAAACCAGTTCCTCCGTAGAAATCGGTGATGTGGCATCACCCCATTGATGGAGAGGTCACAGGTTACAACCCATATCCGCTGTGTACTGGGTCGGCCAGATGGGCGCAGGAGGGTTATGGTGACAGCAACAACGTCATTCATCCCAATGGTCGACAGAGTCATCAGTTACAGGTGGGTGAAATCCCATCTGTCACGAGTCACCGAGACATAGTTATGTCCCGTAACAGGGCTTGAGCAGGCCAGTTCCATAGTCCAAACCAGTGTTGTGCATGTGTGGTTTAGGATATACTTAGTGTAAAAGTCAGTGTATAATTGCGTAAGGTCCTTTCATGCCGTGTATAACCGTTGAAGTGAAAATGTAAAACAAATATGTAAATTACATGTAGTGTGAAATTGTGTACAACTTTACAATAAATAAATGAAAACAAAAAAAGAGTGCAAAACATGAGCACCAATGACTCAACCCATTTTCCCTTTCTCTATTTTTTCCTGAACTCTCTTTGTTGAACTGGTGCCATCTTCATAGCTATTGTTTAAATGTTTTAATTATGGGAAGAGAGAAAGCAAAGAAAGAGGATATTGTGCAAAATGCATAGTGTTCATTCTCTCAAAAAGAATTAAGATTTGTAACAAAATTGATGGTATTGCACCTTGTATCAGCATTGAAGATTATGGTTTGCAAAAATAAAAATAAAAATTATTGCATATAATTTCACATACACAACCTTACACATTGAAAGAAAATATACAAGGGATTGTGTAAGTGTATTTCAAAATATATTACACTATTTGAAATTATAAATGTAATTGAAAACATATACACCATGTGAGTTGTGTATGTGAAAGTGTGAAGACTTGAGCCTATAAGTGCAAATGATTTACATTAACACACACAAATTGGTACAAACTACAAACCAATGTTGGGTGGTTCTTTGTTTTCAAAACCTAAAGTCACTGAGTGAGGGTATGATATATGTACACCTTCCATTGGAGGTTTTCAAAAAGTTAAAAAGTAGTTTTGATTCATGGTTCACAATTGAAATCATAAAAAACTCCTTGTTTTGCATTTCCACCATTTTTATTTGCTTGGCCACTATTTCAAAGTGCCTTTCAATTACACCAATCTTTCTTCATTCATCTTCACAATTGTTTCTAATTCCACAATTTACCTTCTACCTATTTGAGCTTCTTGGAAAGCTCATACTTTGATTCCACTATATCCTTGACATATACTTCAAGATTTCTAATCTTGTCCTTTGCTTCCATGTTTGCATACTCTAGCTAGGTGAAAGCATTCTACATTGTAACAAAATGGGCAAATCAAAGTTTAAAAATGAAGTCCACAATAAAATAAATAAATTTGAAATACCATAAGCAAAGAAGTTAGGCCATTGGATTTGATTAATCCTAGATGTTGATACTTATTTTGTGATTACTTGTTCATTTTCAAATGGTGGGAATTGCAAATGTTTGTCATTCCTTTTCATGCAGTTTACCAAGGTTTGTAACTTGTGTGTTTTTATTATTTTTCTATTTGGTTTTACTGTCCATTTACTATTGTCACTTGTTATTATTATCCATTTCATGTACAATGCCAAGATTTGGAACTCTCAAGTGCTTTTAGGTGATAGCGCATGGCCATTGATTTTGCCATTCTAGAACTTGGAAATACAAAAATGATTACATCTTTGAGTGAAGATGGAAAGGGTTTTGGATTTTCAACAACGACACAACATGCACCATCTACTAGTAATAGCTCTGGACCAACAAGTAGCGACAAGTCCAATTATTCCAGGAAAATGAAACAAGAACATGATGCAAGTTCAAGAAGTAGATGTTCTAACCTAGCTGCTCCTTTTTATGCAAGCATTCTAGAACTAGGTAACAAGGGTCCTATAAGTCGCAAAAAGTTTCCAAAGTGTTTCATCTCTGCTCAAAAGGTTTAAATCCCAAAAGATTGAAGATTTTCAAAGATCTCATAGTGGAGGAAATCCACAAGTTTTTTGGACTTGTTCATAATAAAAATGGATATAGTTATGTTTAATGAAGATTCATAAGTCATAGCAAAAGTGGAAGGTTTATGGATGTTTATTCATTAAAAGCCTAAAGTTCCTGCTTCAAGGACCATTTCTTTAGGTATGGCAAGAGGATTATGATGTAGTTGGTGAAAGCCAAGAAGATAAATTGGGCGATGTGTGTTGAGTGGACAAATCAATAGCAATGACGAAAAACATCAGTAATTGAAGTGATGATGATGAAGAAGGTGACGATGCAATAGCTCAACTAGAAGATGATGAAGAAAACTTGGTTGGAAGTGATAGTTGCATGACTTTTATTTTGCTAGAAGAGATCATTTGTTACATGGAAAACTCACCAAGAAGTTGATGTTGGAGGTTGAGGACTAGGAGTGTTTCAACAAGAAAGTGCAAGAAGACATTTTATACACAAACATGAAATCTCGCAACCAAATGGAAGATCTGAAAAATGATGTGAAGAATGTAGAGGCTTGAAGATGTAAAATTCAAATGTATGTAATTAAAGGGTTCATTAGACCTTGCAATTTGTGATGAATTGAAGAAAAGCTAGAAATGCAAAGAACATTTGTTGAAGCTTTTTTATTTTTGGCACAAGAAGGGGAGAAAGAATATGAGAAAGTTTGTAAGGACTTAGAGCTTTGATTGTTTGGCTTCAAGAATATAAGCTTTAATTTTGTAAAAGGAATCATAATGTTGCAAAAGAACTTCTCTCAAAATTTAAGAAGGGGCTTTGAAGTTGTTAAAGTAGCAATGTCATGCCATTGCCCTCACATCTTGTTGAAGGCAACAATGTAGGGTTCAAAAATTGTTTTTTGATAGATCATTGTCCATATTGTTGGTTGGGATTTTCGCCAATGTGGGTAAGAAAAATTGCTTCTTACAAGCATGTATATCACTATTGGTGTGTTGTTCATTTCAACACTTCATCAAAATGCATCCACCCAAATTATGTTGAAGAGATGCATGAGTTGTGGTGGAGTTGTGCTAGTATTCCAAAACTTGGGACTCTAGTGGTTGTCGAATTTAAGTCAAAACCCTTGAGGCCAAAACTTTCGAAGTGCTACATTTAATCTCCCAAAAGTATAGGTTTTTTTCCTTAACCATGCTTAAACATTGTCTTTCAACAATTTAGGTACAATATGCATGGACATTAGGTTTTTTGGCTTATTTTAAAAATTCCACTTTATTTCATTTCTTGTACATGCACTAGCACATCATTTTTTCTTTAAGAGTAATCTTGTATTTACTTTGTGAGATGGAGCTTGCTCCTTATTTTTGAAGGCCCATGTTAGTCTAATATGTAAATTTTGAATTGTCAAATTAATATGCATTCTTGTGGACTATAAGCACCGCAAATTCTATGTTGATGTATGCACAAAAGTGCCATAACTTGCATACTTATAGTTCAAGTTTACACATGAATCCAAATAATGTTTTTGTGTGCACATTAAAGTCCAACAAGCATTACAAATGTACTAGGTCAAATGTGCACATTAGTCCATTAAGTTCCACAAAACATTACAAATGTAGGTCATGTGTGCACATCAACCCATTTTGTTCCACAAACTTTGATCAATTGTTCACAATTTAATATAGGTTTCTCCACATACATGCTTCTTGTGTCCACATGAGTCCATGGGTGTGCACAAAAATAGTTTAAGGGTGCATTTGAGTATGTTGAGTTTGAAAGATTTCCATTTTATTTGCACAAGAATCATGTGAACTCCTTTAATGTAGTTTAAGTGTGCACATTGAATTTTTAAATTCCTATAAGATTAGTTTATGTGTGTGAATGAGTTCATTAAGTTCAAAAGATATTCAACATATGTGCACAAGAGTCCAATGAGGTCCACAATACCCATAGTGTGCCTAAAAAGTCCTTGAATTTCCACAAGTACAATTTATCCATGTGTACAAAAGTCCAATGAATCCAGAAAACTCATTGTGTGCCCTGAAAAGTCCATGAATTTCCATAAGTATAGTTTATGTATGTGCATAAGAGTCCAATGAAATCCACAAAACTCATTGTGTGCCCTAAAAAGTCCTTGAATTTCGACATGTATAGTTTATGCATGTGCACAAAAGTGCATACATAGTTCAAAATAAAGTCCCTATTTTGCACATGAATCCATTGAACTCTACAGGATGTGTTGCTCTTGTTGTTCATAATTCAATTATGTATTTAGATGATTTGTAATCTACATGAAAAACTTATTTTAATTTTGCCAATAGAAAATTTAATCATGATGATTTTTATTGTTTCAATGTCTAGAAGAGATTCCTATTTGATTGTGAATGTGACTATTGATGTTGATGTTGATGTCTTGCAAAAATTCCTTCGGGCTTTCCATCAACAATCGCATCCATGTCCTTCTTAGAGGTTTAACTACTAATTATAAAAGGTCCACCAATTTTATATAATAGCAACCAAGAAATCGGTCCAAGTGTTGGCAACCAACAACTCCATGTTGAAGCCACAGAGGATCTTGCACAAGCTTCCACTCCCAACAAATCCAAGCCTCCTTCTCCTTAGCCACAACCTAGACCAACTACTCATGCAAAGCTACCATTAGAAAGGAGTTGATCTTATAGGCAAATGAGGAACTAGAAGACATGAATGATGAGGAGGTAGAAGAAGAGGGTGTAAGCATAAAAGAAGAGTGTATAAAGAAAATCTCCTAGGCACAAAAGACTCATAGTAAAGATACAAATCTTGAGAACCAATTCGTAGAACTTACATCTTTGATACTGCCAACCCGACACTCCTAGAATCTCTAGGTGTTATTGTCCTATAATAACAAAATTTAACATTCTAATGTGAATCTCCAATTGGTACATACTTGGTAGTCTTTTCTAACTTATTATAGTGGTAACAATCAGTTTGCTGCCAAGTACAAATCCATACATTATGAGTTCAAAATCTAATGAGGTATGGCTTGAGGTCAAAACCCTCAGTGTTCAGTCAGTCCATATGAGCTGTTAACCCTCTTTCTACAAATGTAACAATGTAGAAGAACATTCGGCCCAATCTTAGAAACATCTTGATTTTTAGGTATGGACCAAAGTTTGAATGACACATATACCAAGTTGACTTACAACCATTTAAGAAAGACAAAATTTTGTGCAAAAATTGGTTATGGATAGATTTCTATTAACTTCCCACTTTTATTATTTTTTTCTCTCATTCTACCCAACTCAAGGACACCCCACTGAGGCTTGTAACACTCATTCAAATATTTGCCCTATTATATGGATTAAAGAGAGGTTCAACCAAGGTTCCCATACATACATATCCCTTTACATGCTCCTACTTCTATAGCTTGGACTTCCTTCTGTTCATCATCAACCCTTAGCATCAACCCATTATAAAATCTAGTACTAACAGTAACATATGGCCTGGTATAGTGTAGTCTCTAGTGCAGTGGAAATAAAAAAAACAGTGATTACAAATCTCAACAAGCTCCACCTATACTCTTCTAAAAATGGATCAAGAAAAACAAACAAACCTGCCTCGCATTGCTCTTGAATTTTCCTTCTTATGCTATCATGCACCGTCCTATTCTCCACACCTCCATTGAATGTTGCAGCTTCCTTAGCCATCCATTGCTTGTTGTCAATCTATTCCACACAATACACAAACAAACAACATTTCCTACCCAAGCTCACAAGTCTCCTTGAAGTAGTCATTGCAACTGCTAACAACTAATGATGGAATAATTTCTGCCGTTAGCATGTTGAAAGTTGACAACCACTCAAAACAAAACCAAAACCCTACAAACTTGCTATGTTCACATGAAAAAAATATCCGATTAATTTCATGTCCAATCACAAGGGGTTTGACAATATGAACTAGAGCATTATGAGGAATTTAAAGAGGATCATGAAGTTGTTAGTGGGCCTACAAACCCTCCCACAAAAAAATTGAAGAGTTGCCTTGCTAGCAAGTCCAAGAAGGTGATGAAGTCACCACTCAAGAATACAACTAAAAAGGCTAAAAACCAGTGGTAGAGTGGGTCAGTATAGCAAAAACCACTTGACATGTGACCGACAATGGCAACTTGTGACTTCTTAGGGGCAAGAATATGTGATTTGGTTGTTCCATTTTTTGTCTAGTTTTCTTTTGGTGAAGGGTAATAGGTTCTAAAAGGATCATATCGAATATAATATTGCTACATGTTTGTATACTTGAGGCTCTAGCAAAATAACTAGTTAAAGGTATATTAGGCTTCATTTTGTAAATGGGCATTTTATGCAAATTTTTCTACTTTCAAATCATTTACCTAGTGTGCAATTGTCCATGATAAAGATGACCACAAATTCTAGGTACATAGTTTATATTTATCACCTAGTGATCTTTGATTTGTTGCAAATGGTATGTAACAAATTTTGTATCTTATGTTGTAAAGACTACAAATGCTTCGAAAAAATAGGATTAGAGTTTCACATGGTTGTGACCCATTGAATGTGATTGGTTTTAGTTACAATTCAAGGCAAGTATAGTTTTCCATTTTGTCTAGGACTAGTGTTGTCAAAATTTATTGACTAATACACGATCCCACAATTTGAAGTGATTATGTTATGTCAAATTTGGTGTGGCTAATGAAAAAAATTATGAAAATAGTTCTTTCTTGAAATATATCAAATGTTGTTTTAGTAGTCAACAAGTTGATCAACTTAGAATGTGTAGGTGGAAGTAGGTTTTAGGGACCAAATGTATATGGAACAACTTGCCAAAAATTGATTGAAGGTGGTCTCATGGCACTCCCAAAGATTGATCTAGTTTTTGCTAGTTGTGGGACTTAACAAAGTGCAAGGCAAGGATTTGCACTCACACCAACAACTCTAATGTGCATTCTTCTTATGGGGATGCAATCCATGGGGATGGGGTCATGTAATTGATCAAGTCTATTTTGGAGGTCACATCAACTATGAAAAGACAAGTAGATCTAATTTGCTTAGGATTGCTATTTTGTGAACATGTGAGTAACAACATGAGCTTATGAATAGGAGTAGGAAGGAATATTCCAAATACATTCCATTCATGTTAGATGGAATATTCTTTGATAGATTTTAATGACATGTCAAAATATACCTTAACAAAAATATATCACAACACATCAACACAAACTAACACATCATCATTGCCACATGGACACTTGACATCAATGTCTATGTTCAAACAAATGTGAATACAAAATTCCACCCAAGTTTTTCCCCCATGTTGTAAAGCACAAAAAGGTTTATGCCACATTTCTTAAAAGACCTTGCCCCTTGGAACTCCAAAGGACACACATATAATAGCCATTCAATGATTGCATTATCCTTACATTTCCAATAAATTTCTAATTATATTTTTTCATTTTATATTATTTATTTGCATTTTTTCTATCTCTCATCACTACCCACTTACACTTGGTATCTTTTAATATAATTATACATTCTCATCACTTTGATTAAGTATTTGTATCCTCCCACCCATTACTATTAATTTGCGTATTTAATTGCTAAATATTCAATATCTCCATTTTTGTGAATTCTCTCTATAACAATGACAACTAGATCAATAATTACTATCAAGAGACCACTCACAATTGAATGGATGATTGGGAATGCTTTGTTGTAAACCAAATTTGGATTCAATTTTAGAAAAAATAACAAGACCATGGCGAACTCTTCAAGATGACACTCAATTTGACCCTAATTTTAGCAATTGTACCAACCATGTGGATGTGTCAAGGACAATTGAAAACATGTTCTATAGTTTCAATTTTGGTTGGTTATGATTGTTTCAAGGAGCTTGTCACAAGCCATTTAAAAATTCGGGAATAAACATTTGAATTATCATTGCATAAATCTTGTAATCCTACAACCCATTTTTTGAATCCCAATATTCAACATCTACTTTGAACTTTGCATCTACCTTTACCAATTCATTTTACTTTATAGGCGGATACAAGTCAAGGTCTACTAGAGTTACACAAACATGTTGTTCATTCCCTTTCAACATGGTCATAGTGTTTTCATGATGTTTGTTTGAAAAAACTATAATTGTAAAATATATCATTTGTGCATTGTTGATGAACAATGTTTATACAAGCAATTAATGCTAATTTAATCAATATTAAAATGGTGGAAGTGTATATGCATGAGATTTTTTATTTATTTAGGGTTCTAATAACTTTGTTTACCCTTTAGAGGCTCACAATAAAAGGACTAAAAATATTATATATTAATATTAAATGAGCCACTACTTCAAACAATTTTCCTCCCGCAACCATTTCAAAATTACTAGAGTCAATTCAATTAAAAGGTCTTTCTTAATTACATATCCAAAACATTTTTCAAGAAGAAATCTCATTATTATCACAAGAAGAAATCTTATCCTTTTCCACCCCCACACATTGCAACTATTGTTTGATTTAACTACATTTCAACTACATTTGGCCATCTTAAGTTTGCAAGTGGCTTGTTACACTAATTAATAGACAATATTGTTTATAGTTGTTACATTCATTATGTTGCTCATATATGAGTATTTGGACCTTATTTAATTTTTTAACAATTTCAAATTGTTGATGTGGAAATTGAGGTAGCTTTTAATTTTATTTACACAATGCATTATAATCACTAGAAGAAATGTTGTCCATTTTGACCATATTTTTGTGACTACTATGTGACTAATGTCCAAACCAATTAATTTTACAACTAGTAGTGTGTTAGTTCTATGTGTCCATGTAGTTGCAACTTGTTGTAGTCGCATATGCAATTACAAGAAGGGTTGAACCAAATTCTAGTTGTAGATGCAACTACAACTTATGACTAATATGATTTTCATTGAAAATGTAATTGAAAAATGAATAATGTCATCCAATTTTGATTACACTCATCAATGGATGATAACATAGTTGTTTTTGTAACTACAAATGAAAGGTTTTTCAACTACAATAGTATATTCTACCACATGAACAAAGAAACATAGACCACATATGGCAAACTTTGCTATTTCAAATGGACTATTATCTCTTCAATGCACCCATCCATGGGTCTTCTTTGCAATTGTCCATGGGTCTTCCATGATATAATATCTAATAGCTAATAGTTTGTTAGAAAAGGCTATTATAACCTAGTTGGTAAACTAAGCTAGCTAAGCTTAATAGGTTATGTTAAATTAAATAGGCCTATGTACATTAGTAGCCTAGCTTGCATACTTAATTAATTGGCCTAAGTTATTTATAAGTAATAGTAGGCTAGATTATTAGGTGTAGCTAATAGGTTAGGTTATGAAGGTTAGACCTAGTTAGGTTAGGTAAGCTAGGTAATAGGTAGTAAGTAGGATAGGTAGTAGGTAGGTTTATTAGTTTATTTTGTGAATATGTGATCATGTTTTCATATTAACTAATTAATTAATTAGGTTAAGTACTTAATCAATTAATTAGTTAGGCTCAGTAGTATGTAATAAGTAGGACATGTATTAATAGGTAGTAGGTAGGTAGGTAAGCTAAGCAAGAGGTATTTTATTTGTGGATATGTCATAATATTTTTGTATTAATTGATTAATTAATTATCTATGTTAAATGATTTATTTATTAAATGTAGGCTAGGTAATTAATTTATTAAATAGGCTAGGTAGTAGATAGTAGGTATGTAACCTAGGTAATAGATAATAAGTATGTAGCCTAGATAGAATGTGATAAGTAGGATAGGTAGTAAATATTTTATTGTGTGGATATATGGTAATGTTTTTTTATGGGACAAAGGATGTGATAATGTTGTAGTGTTGTAGTGTTTCCCTTTCATAAAAATTGTCCCATATTTCTTGTCTACAACTTCAAACTTGTAAAGTATATAACTAGGTGAAGGAATGGACTAGGTTCCTAGCATGCACTATAAACATAATGCATGTGCCATTTGGGATGAACCAATCAAAAGGCTTGTCCCCAACAAAATAAATAGAATCCTACCTACCTACTTAGCCTATGTTAGTTACCCTATTTTACCCTAACCTAGCCTAGAATAGGTTCTATTCAATTAATATAATTATAATATTTAATTATTGTAATTATAATATATCTTTTTTGAACTAATGGAAAATTACCATGTGGTTAAATCCTAACCACCCATCAATGGCACATTTGGTAGCATGTGATTATCCCAAATGTAGTCGCAAATGCAATCGCAAATTGAAGTTCCATGTCATATTAAGGATCATCCATGGCAATGGATGAAATTTTTTGGCCTAATTGTAAAATTTGCGATTCCATTTTCAACTTCATGGGCATGTCATGTCTTTTACAACTGACTCTCTTATGGCACTTATCCAAGGCAACTAGGCTATTTTTAGTCGCATGTGTCCATTGTAACTATAAATGAATCACAAATTCAGTTGTTGATTTTCAAATTTCTTCTAGTGAATGGGTTAATGATTTTTTGACATTTATTCAACTACAACATGGTACATGAGTTGAACCATCAACTTTTAACATGTTGAAACCATTACTTAGGAATTTCATTTTACACTTACCATAATCTATTAAAATACATGTAACAATTAAAAACCCCACATTTATATTAAATTAAATTAGTAATTTCTTTCATATCTTTTTAATTATCAAAGTTAAACCTTTCACTTTTAAATGTTAAAACCATTATTCACAAATTACTTGCACTTATTATAATATACTAAAACACATGCAACTCAATATTTTACAATTACATTTGAATGGTTTAATGAATTTTTTCATATTTCTTGAACTATCAACATCTTTGTGTACATGACTCAAATCATCCACTTTGAGCTTCTTGAAACCACTACTCATGAATTGCATTTACATTCACTATAGTTTTTTTAAATGGATGTATAAAAATTTAGGAAGTCTCACATTTATATTGAGTGGCTAGTCATTAAGTCAAAATGTTCATATGTACAAAGTCTAGGATGCATGTAGACCTTTAAATTACTTTTTTTTTCATATATTAAATTCTTGTACATTTATGTAAATTAAAATGTATTTTTTTCCCCGAATTTGTTTTAGGCATGCATCATGAACAAGTTTATTATTATAAATGTTCATGATGCCACACCTTAAAAGCCCCAAAAATAATCTTTAATTTTTTCCCCATTTTTTTCTCTTAGTGAATGAAAAAATATTCATGTTAAAAAAATGATTAATTTTTTTAATTTCTAAGTATTAATATTATGAAAATTATAAATGTTTTATACTTAATTATTTTTATTTTAAAAATGGTTTATCAAAATTTTAAAGCTTGTTTGTTACTATTTATGTTTAAATATTGTAAAATGAATTTAAAAAATTGATTTAAAAATATATGAATGAATTATAAATGGTGATAATACTAATGACATCAATGATTTTCTTTATTTTTTATTTTTTTTCAATTTTGTAATCTTCTTCAAAATCATCCACAAGAAAATTTAGCCATGTTTTAGCTATAAGCCATATATGGAGGTACAAATTTGTTAAAATATTTATATATTTTGGCTACAAGTATTAAAACCTATCGTAGAATTATATTATTTTTAAAAAATTAATGTAAAAAAAAAAAATCTTTTGTTGATGTTGATGGTCCTTCCTATGTTTGCAAAATGGTGGAAATTCACCACAAAAAAAAACTCAATTACATTAATATTATTCTTAATTTTTTTTAAAATTGGATGAGGTTTATAATGATCTCAAATATTAACTTAATTTTTTTCAAATATAATCTATGTTGGAATTGTTTATGTATTTAATGTAGAATTATTAAAATTACTTTCAAATTTTTATTCATTAGGAGTAACCTTTTTTCTTTGAAATTTGTGATCTCTAAGTTTTGGCAATTTTTTTGTTGTTTACATTTTTTCTTGAATTTTCACTATTTTTTCCATTTTTTTCCCAACAAGAAATGCCAAGTTAAAAAAATTCAAAACTAGAAAAACATGTTGGTTATGGGGGGAGAGGGTGGGTAATTTGACTATTTAAACCCAACATTTCACCAAATTAAACTGCTTTTACTTTTTAAAAGGAAAGAAATGTAAAATATATTTCTACATCATTAATAAAAGAAAATAATACATGCGATTATTTTTCAAAGCTATGTAATTAATCATTTGTATTAGTTTATGATTCATCTTATTAAACAAATATGGTCTTGATAATTAAATGGTTATATTTACTATTTAATTAATATTTTTCTGTGTGGCCAATTTTTTCCAATTTAAAGGGGCACATTAAAAAGGGATTTTTTTGAAAGATTTTTTATCCAAATTTAAAATATATGTTGTTAAATTTTTACAATAAAATATAGGAAGTAACCATAATATTGAAGGATTTAAACAAGTTTCAACTACACTACTAGTTTATAACCAAATTTGGCGATCTTCTTATGGATGATTATCATTTTAGTAACATCACAAAAATAAATAAATAACTTGTACCTAATCATATTGGGGAAAATAAAAATTTACAATTCTACAAAAATTGGACATAATTTATGAAATGAAAATCAAATTGTAAAAGACCTGATGAATACATTTTTGAATTAACATTGAATTTACAAAGATTCTAGCTCAATTTAAACAAAAAGATATTTGTAGATTTATTCATGACATGTAATTTCAAGTTTTTTTTACCTTTTAAATTTAATTTTTGTAAGTTATAATTTATTTTAATACATTATTGAAAAAACTTCAAGATCATGCTTTCATTTGTAGCATTTGAATAAATCTTGAAAAAGAAAACATATGTTAAAATCTGAATTTCATAAACAATTTCATGCCAAACATAATAAAGTTAAACTTTTTCTCCTTTGTTAATAAAGTTTTGAAGTGGTTTGGTGGTTAAGACCTTGGTGTGTTGGGTTCAATCCTTGATGGATGTGTGCATTTTAACGTATCTTATACAAATGCAGTTTACAAACATGTACATCATGGCAAATGGTGTCAAAACCTTTTTATTAACAAAATTGAGAAAAAAAACTTTAAATTTTTTTTATGGTATGTAATTTTGTCATGGCATGGCAAAAATGCAACATGTGAGTCCATGATTTGGTTAAAAAAAAAATAAAAAATCATAATAATGATTTTTTGGTATGATGATGTGGCACGTTATTCCATGTCATATTAACTTGGGACCTCATATATCCATGTCATAATTTTTAAATTAAAAATTATCTAGTGCAACATGTGACTATCCAAAACAATTAAACAACATTTCATTAAAAATGTTTTAATCAACTAGTCCTTTTTTACCAAAACCATATAAGTTGCATATTAGTCAATTTTGTTCTATTTCATTGAAAACCTAGTGAATTTGGGTAGTGGAAAAAAATAAAATTTCTTCTTATGTATCTTACACATTTCCACCTTTCTTAATTGTTTCACAAGTAATGAAATTAGATTAACTAAAAGAACTTCCCCCATTATTACTCCAAAACTTTCATCAATCAAAAATATGTGGTTCCCAGATAGTCAATGTGTTCAAATAAAATTCTTTTTTTTTGCCACAACATTATGGTGGATTTATTAAATGTCGAAACTAAATGTGTTCAAATAATAATTATTTTTTGGTCACAACATTATAGTGGATTTATTGAATGATGGGACTTGATGGATTTGTTATGGACAAGCAACGTTCAAATAATGTCACTTCTAGGAAGTTCATGTAACAATTTGATTTGTTTATGAGATCTCATATACTAAAGATGACACATGTTTCTTGAATGGTATTGTAATGATGATCATAAGTCAACTCCATTAAAGGGTTTCCTCAACTACCTAAACCACAAAATCTTGTTGTTAGTCCAAGGTGAAAGCATGCAAAGTAGACCAAAGAATTACCTTGCAACAAAAATGGAAAGTGGCCATCAAGTAGGGCTTGGTATATTGAAATTTAAAATATCGTTTACTTTAATGTTTAATTATATGAAATTCTTTGACTTTGTTATAACTATATTTTAAAACCATATGTTTAAAGTAGGTTTGTATATCAAAATCAAGCAAATGTCACAACTTACAAAGTTAGATTAAAATTCAAGCACAAGTAGATTAAATATTGGATCTATTTTATTTTTAAGTTAATGGCATGCTAAATATACTAATGGACTTTGACATTTTTCATAATAGAATCAAAATATATTTAATGTCTAATGTAGAAGTAGGAATGAAATATTAATCTGTTAGTTTTGGTTCTACTTATTAGCTATTTTTATTAAACTAAAGTTTCAAATTTTGTATTCTGTAACAAAAAAAAGAGGGTCCGAAAACACTCAGCACACTGACTGCCTTCAATGAACCCATGCGTTCGTGTTCTCCTAATCTACTCTACAGGATTCAGACCTTTGATCATGCACGGCATACTAATTGCCTCCTGACGCTTCCAAATGAGCATCATAAGATCAGAGACCTACAAGTGTCTTGCATTCCACACAACAATAGAGCAAGCTTTACAGCATCCATCCCCTGTCTCGGACATTCACACAAATGCCAGCAAGGGAAACTCTTTCATTACATTACACATTATGT
>Ga0116229_10006837_pt1 | contig 18270 bp, 23 predicted proteins | sample S1TSphgellanicum_3_FD_87313 | JGI IMG/M metagenome (GOLD analysis project Ga0116229, IMG submission 87313) | Host-associated microbial communities from peat moss isolated from Minnesota, USA - S1T2_Fc - Sphagnum magellanicum MG | ecosystem: Host-associated > Plants > Peat moss > Unclassified... | reverse complement strand
TGATTATTTATGTTTATTATTTTGTAATATTTTCGTTTTTTCTTCTTCTTCTTTTTTTTTAATTTTATTAGTGAGTAGTGTAGTTGTTTTTTTTTTTTTTTTTTTTTTTTTTTTTTTTTTTTTTTTTTTTTTTCCAATTTTGTGATGTAGCAAATCTTTTTATAGAAGAATTAGTTGAATTTACACTTTAAAAATTTCCAAAATTTTCACATTCTTTGGGTCCAAAAATCGACAACATGTGTAGAAACAAATCATTGGTCAGAACTTAGAAATAGATAAATGCCATAGGTTATTAGTTTGTCAATTATTGGTTGTAACTTCTATAGGTATTTTCTCTCCCTCGCCCCTCCCCCCCCCAAATTGGAAGCAATCACTCAATGAAATTGGTGGGTGGGCATAAATAAGGGATGTTTTTGTTTGTTTCTGTAGATTGGATGGTTGCTAAGTATTCCTAGTCTCAAGTCATCCCCTCTCGTTATGATTATGACCAACAGAGTTGTCAAACACACCCTCCTAACTCCCAACAACAACCATATGGAAGAAAAGAAAAGGAAAAAAAGAGAAAAAAAAGGGGGAGAACTTGGGGTTTTTATAAGGTTAGTATTCTGTAGCAAAATTTCCCATCATATTTACTTTGTATTTTGAGTTTTCAGAAAGGAGATAAGGGAAAGGCAAACCATCCTTTTTGAGTAACTTGCAAAGGGAAAAACAAGGGGTGTGTCACACTGTGGCCTTGCCATTTACATTAAAAAGTATCTTAAGGCAAAAGAAGAATTATGGAAACTCAAATATTTCATCAGGCCAAAATATACTACTCTTCAAAAATTCCTCTAAAAGAAACCAAAATCCTTCAAAATATTATAAGTCTATAAGTAATCTCAAGTTTCAAAACGAGCCAAAATATCATCTTTCAAAAATCCTCATATAAAAATAGACCTACTACTACCTAGGGGCCAAAATCCCTTAAGCTACTATACTCTATAATGAATCTAAACACAATATCCTTGCCTTGGTAGGCAAGGCCAAAAAAGGAAATTATAGGCTTGTTAGTAGGTGAGGTGGAGAGGCACAATTTCACCTCTTGGGTAATTGACATTCGGAACTTTAGCATCTCGAATCATTCAGAGGACCTTCAATTTGATGCTGAGAATGTCTCTTGAATGATACCCTGAGTCTTATGATTCCTTCCAGATAGCCAAAAATAGAGAAGGATTCTGTGTTTTTTTATGTTTATAGATATTATTATGTAGCCAAATTTGGCTAAATTAGTTTTTGGATGATGAAATTTTTTGTAGTGCTTTATGACTTGACAAACTTTATATTTTTTTCATTCTCATTTTTCCTTTTCCGACTTTCCTCACAACCTTTTAAAGCAATGGAAGAAATTTCCTAGTGTATTCGTAGGGTGCCTTGATCAAGAGAAGATTTTCTAGGGTATTTCAAAAAATAAATTGCTGGCTGTTGCAGGCATTTCGTTTTCCAAAGTGCTTCTTCATCTTTCCTTTTTTTCATTTTCTGCATGGCTGATGTGATTAAAAAAAATTTGCCAATGTGCTTTACTTCGGGTAATGCCCAAGGAGCCAGGCATTCCTGAAAGAAGTGCCCCTTGATAAATAGGTAAAGGGAATAGGATGAGGCTTGAAGAGTTTACTAATGAAAAACCATTTCAACATTTAGTTTTAAATAGATTGTGTACAATAAAGCCCTAGCGTGGGGGTATAGTGTCAAAATACAGGGGATAAGATTAAGCAATAATTGAGTCCAATTTTGCTTAAGATTCATTATCATATCGAATTCAATAATACATCCATCATGAAGTTAAGGGTGGTGAAAGGTGTAGGATAAATGCCTGATGAGTCAGGTGTTCCCAAAACAACCTTCTCTTGAGCAGAGTCAAGGGACGCTTACTTCAGGAATGCCTTGCTCCAAGAGTATTACTCGGCATAAAAAATTTGTTAATTTTTTCTTTAAAATATTTCTTGGGTTACCTGTTGATGGGAATGGGCTTTTCTTGTGAAAAGTGAAATACATGTCTCTTAGTAGTGGAGGTAAAATTGCACTCTGTAGGATGACCTCCAAAAAACCTAATTCTTTCAAGTTTGTCCATGGCTTCATGCCTTGATTGGATGATACCTTGTGCATGGATAAAACAATACACATTTGTTCAAAAAATGTAAATGGTTTTGAATGAATGTTCATGGTTTTGTAATAATATGAGCATAAAATCATACAAATGACTTGGTTATGCAACTAATAACTGCTCATGAAAAAAAGAAAAAAGTATTAGTCATTGGCCTGAAACTGACCTGCATTCGTGAACATAATCACCTAATCAAACACCATGTCATACCGTTCACTACTTCCCCAAATTATAGAATATAATGTTGACAAGTTTTTTGAATTATGGATAGTCACGTAAAGATATCCCTGACTATAGTATGTTAATTGTATTAAAATGTGTCAAGTATGATTACATGATTGAACATTGATGTGTGTCACATATGACTAAAGTCCTAAAAACTTGGTTTCCAAGTAAAAGTCATCGTTAACCATTTTTAGCATATATCTTCTCATAAATTTGCGGGTGTTTGAGAATGTGTAACACATTCAAGTGCTTCAATGTGATAACATCTCTAAAATGTTTCTATATTTTAGGACCCTTCCATATACATATATTTTATCCTACGCTTAAAATCATCTTATTCCTTTAAAGAGTAAAACATAAGATCCTTAACTCTTGAGGAGCAAGGTGTAAGATCCCTCTCACTCTTTAAAGAGTAGGTTTAAGAACTTTCTCCTTCTTTATGTCTCATGATTGATCTAGGTTCTTAACCCTTTTATTGACCTATGTTTATATTCACAACAAACTTTGCCTCTTGTATAAATAATTGGTCAATTTTTTTTTAGTGTATGTGGAAGGTGCCTTGAAAACCCTCACTAAAATTTCTCCTCAAATAAGGAGTTCATCACGTAATGGTTTTTCCTTTCATTATATATTGATGCAAAAATCATCATGCACAATGAAATTGTGTTACATGGTTAGATAATTTGAATGCAAAATGAATAGGTTTGTGATCTAAGCAAAAGGCTTCAGTTGTTCTTGATATGCATTGTTCACAACGACCGTTTGACCAAATATGATCTAGTTGTGAACCATATATTGTGATACTTTGTTGAAATTGAAGTTTCATTTTATTCACATTCATAAATTGGAATAAATGTATTGTTTTTGAAGTTTGTTTTTGGAAAACATCAACATTGAAATCACCTAAAAGAATTGTGGGACAAATGATGAAAGAATTTGATATAAGTTTTTCAACAAAAATGTTGTTAATGGTAAAGATGGGGTCTTATAAACTACAATTATGTGAATTCCTCGACAAATGTTCTTATTAAAAATTGCAACTATAAATTTTGCTCTTAAAATTGTAATGGATTTACTTGAATCAAATATAATAATTCTATCATATAATAACATAGTTCCTTGGCTTCCATAAATTTCAATTTATGTATATTTTGGATGGTTTGCATATGGATGTGAAGTAAAATGTTGTATTATGACCCTTGTTTCATTTAAGCATAAAATATGAAATGTTTGCAAATTGTGATCTGTTTCAATATTTTCAAAATCAAGTGATAAAGATCTTGTGTTTAAAGATTGAATTATGGTGTGTGTTTTTCTAAAAGGTTGTAAAGATGAAATACACAAGTGCCATTGAGTTGTTGTTTTTAGTTGTTGCATTTTGTTTGAAACACATTTATCAACTTTAAAATTAGCTTCAATTTATGGTGCAAGTAAAAATAAATCTTCTTCTTTTTTTACAGAAGATAATGATGTATAAATGAAGCCATGATGATGAACTCCATTGGGATCAAATGTTAAAAAATCAAGAGTTAGACCTTGAGAACAATGAATTGTATGAATTGCAACTAGTTGTATTAGGTATTGAGTACATGTGATTACATGACTTGAATTAACACCCACTTGTATCTCTTTAGAAATTGGTTGTATTGGTGTCCAATGTTTTGGAATGTTCGTTGTGTACAAATGTTGATTTCATATCCTAGTTGTAGATACTATTTTTGGATTATTAAAAGCAATCAATATGAGGGATTCACTATCATGTAATTTGAAGGCATATTGAAAAACCCTATCAACCCTATTGAATAAACCATCACGAGTGGCACAATTACTAGCACATAATTCTACTAGCATACCAATTTTGACTTAGATCTTTGAATGCAAACCAGCTATTTGTGATGAATCATTTTTTGATTTGAAATGTTTGGGGCATGTGTCATGGTGTTAGTCATTAACATCAAAAACAAATTCTTGTCCTTTTGTATTTTCAAAAACAAAATTGTTGCATTCTCTTGTTGACTTATTTGTATAGTTCATATAAGGGAAATTCAATTCACTTGGAGGTTGGTGTAAACATATGTTATTAAAGAAGGTAATGTTTATATGATTATGGGTTGCAGTTTGAAATCTATTGAAGACTTCAATAAATTGGTCATCACCTTGACACATGACTTGGAAGAATTCAAAACAACGAATATGATCTAACCAGAAGTTAATCTTTAGGGCATCAATGCTATCAAACCTTCTTTGGAAGATCCATTTATTTCAAACTAGTGATGTTTGATACAAATCACTTGTTATTATGACATCAATATTCCCCAAAAAAATGATTATGCGCATGCTTAATGGATCTAAGATGAAGATCAATAAAAGAAAATATCCTACTACCTATAAAAGAAACCTCATCCAACACCAAAAGTTATAAATGATCATAAGTTTTTGATGAAAAATTGAACCTTTTTTATGATAAAGACTATAAATGCTTACAATTTAGTGGAAGGCTCAATTTAGAGTGGATAGTAATGCCATCAATATTGAATGTTGTTTTGTTTATGTATGCCATTAAAATTGTTTTTTTGCTTCGAAGGATCAAAGCAAAGTTGTTTGTTATGATGTTTTAACAAGCCTTGTATGAAAAGGAGTATGAATGTTTTACTATTATTTGCTCCTCTTGTGAGGAATAAATGAATTGGTTGATTAGGATACATTTTTTTCTATACATACAATCATCATAAATTGCACGTTGTTCCTTATTCAATTTACGAAATTGAGAATAAAATTTTGCATTTGGAATCAATTCATCTTTTTTTTGTATTGTACATGGAATAGTTGATTAAAAAACATTGAGGTTTTATGTGAAACTCACATCCAATATCATAATGTTTAATTCCAATATAGTTGGTGATGGGATTTAATGAAATAATTTCTTCAACACTATCAAATTTATCTATCCAAATACTTTAATTATTTATTTGTGCTAGTTTGTGTGCACATAATTCAAAGTCATCCCAATTTTTTAACCTTTGTGTTTACTTTTGGAATTTAAAAAAAAACTTTGAATGTACATGATATATTGGACTCGCACAAGCGAGATATGCATTGTGCCATGACTTAAGTTTTCCAAGTTGTGATTCTTCTGAAGTTATACAGGGATGGAACAACAATAATCATGCTTGATAATAATTTTTGCGATCTTGATGTTTATTGTAAATCACATATCAAATTACTAAAGGAATTCGCCATTTTTTGAAATCCTTTTCATTTAAATTACAATTTGCTACAAATTCACTTAAAGCTAAAAAATGTAAAGTTTCGTAACATTTCAAATATTTATCCATCAATTATTATGTTTTGATGTTAGTGGAGTTTGGGGGTAGTTCATTTAAAAGTTCAATTGATTTGAGCACAAATGCACATTTAGGTTGAAATGATGTGTTTAAAAATGAAAATGATCTAGAAGCATGATAAAATGGTAATGACATTTCTACAAAATGTGGGTGTGATTCATTAATCCCTATTCACTAGGCCAATGAATTCATTGCTTCCCCATTAAATCCCATTCATTACGACTACTAAATTCATTCAACATCCAATGAAATCACTTGGCGTATAGGGACACCTTTTGTTGTAGTGTGATAAAATGATATAAATTGTTAATTGGGTAGACATTTGTTATGCATTTTAAAAAACATTACCTAATTTCCTAATCCTTCCACTTGCATCAATATTTTCATCTTCACATTTTTTAATGATGGTTTGAAATTCATTTGTGATAGATTTATCAATTTTTGTCAAATATGATGTGTAGTAACTTGTTGTTGCATATGGGTCAAGAATAAATTGTTTGTCAGTGTTGGCTTCCCATAGTGGTGCAACTTAATCAGCATAAACATTTGTTCTAATGTGTTTCACCTTTCTTTTCAAGAAAAAAGGTGGGCTTTGTCAATTTGTTACATAGCGAATCAATATAAGTTGACAAATCCAAATTCAACATCAAAAAATATTTTCAAATAAGATATTGATTCCCATTTCCATATTGTTAAGGGTTTCAAAGATATTATTTGTAATGTCTAACAATTTTTTTATTTTAGAAAATGTTATAATTTCTTTTAATGGTTTTAATATTTTTGTGTAAACCATTTGTGGCAATGGAGAATGAAAATGACAAATAACCTAACTTTTCTTCCTACAAGTTCATTTATGTTTATGCATTAGTGAATCTTGCAAATTTGAAGGAACCAATGAACTGTTCAATGTTACATATTTGTTGACAAATTGTCCAATGGTTTCATTATTATCTACTCGATAAATCGGGCATCTTTTATCCAAAATAGGCCATGATCATGTTCACTTTTTTTATTTTGAAATTCAATTACAAAATAAAAAACATTAACTTTGCCAAATATGGAATAATCATTTTTTAAAAGGTTATGAAATGTAGCCATATGATGGTCATAATAATGTGTGCAAATAACAAGATCATATTGTACAAGATCTTGCATATATTTAAATTCAAGCTCATCAAAGTTTCCAAGAATGTCTATATATTTCTTGTTCAACATGTGTAAGGATGACATTAATGCAATCCATCTAGTTTTTACACTAATAAATGTTACAAAAAAAATGGGTGGGCCCAATTGGCAAATCATGACAAATTCATCTTTTAAAAAATTTCCAAGTAATCAAGTGATGTTCTCAAATGTGTTAAATCACAACATCCTAAATGTGACCGCAATAATTTATCTAAATTAGGCTTATTTATAATTTCTTTTGTTATTAATATATGATCATTTAATTTGCCTTTCTGCATTCTAATCCATGAAGGAGATTTAACTTGCTATATGATAACTTTTATGGTTTTAAAAAATAAGTTTGGAATATGTCTAGCAAAACAATGTTCTTTATGCATTAACTCCAATTGAACAATATTTTGATATTGAAAATTTGCCAAAATTGGAAGTTTCTTAAGCATTCCAAAAAATAAGTGTGATAATTATAGTTTTTGCTATTTAGATCTTGAAAAAATCCAAGTGGTTTATAACCTTGACCAAGGGCCACTATAATAACATTCTTCAGTCATAATTTGGTTAGTTGATAAAAAAAATTTGCATTAAACTATTTGTGGTACATTTTCAAATTTTTCTTCAAATTTTTTTAAAGGATTTTGTTCAATGTCCATTTCTATGTCTTGGGAAGTTTTTAATTTATTTTTAATTTGTTGATGTTTAGCAACATTGAACATGTCTTCCCACATAGGCCTCATTGAAATTTTTACATATATATATAATGGAGTTTTCATAAGATTTCTCAAAGCTAACTCATTTGGTTTGGCTTAATGTTTCCTAATAGATATGGTGATTTATATTCTAATATATGTTTCAAAATAATACCAATTGTGGTTTCATCATCTGACATGTGTGGCAATATGGATTGTGTTCTATTTACACTGGCTAGTACATTTATAATACTACTTCAAATTTTGTATTGACCCTACCCTTCAACTTGGCAAATTTGTGTGAACACTTGTCGTGGAGATATTAATCTTTTTTCTAATTCATGCAAGTTTAATATTGAAAAAATGATTGGATTCATTGAAATATTATGAGGGACCACATATTTATTTTCTTTATTAATATTTAACAATTTTATACAAGTACAACACACAAACAATTCACCTAATAATTCAAACTTTTTTTAAAAACATGGTACATATTTTGTTACATGTTGAACTCTTGTTTTCATGAGACAAAATGTTTGTGATTTAAACCATAACCTTTCACAAGCCACACATTCATATATTGGAGAATCTTTTAATTTATTTTTACATTCAATGGCATGTTTTGTTTCAAATTTTAAATGGCTATGTATACATAGTTTTTTAATAAATTTTTTCAATAATTTTTTAAAAATTGTGGAATCCACTTTACTAGTTGTGAAAAAATTGCACATATCACTATTTGAAACTAATGTTTCATTAGCACAAATTTTCTTATTAGTAGTAATATAAGATGTTTGATTAATTATGTGATTCAATTCTTTTTGTAACTTTTTTTTGTTTGTATTTTTTGTGATTTTCAAAGCCTTTTAAGTTGATCATGTATTTTTTGTGTATTTAACATTGGATGGACATTATTTGTATAAAACATTTCAACAATCTTTTTGAGAGAAAGATGTTTATATATTGCCATAAGATGATAAAGTTCATTATTGTGTTCATCTTTCCATTTGCAATATGTTTTTGGTTCATTATCTTTTTCATTTGTTTCATTTGAAAATTTTGATAAATTTATAAATTCATCATTGATAGTTAAAGTATTTTGTATTACAATGTTATTTATATTCAAAACAATAGGTGGTGTACATGATATTTGATCTAAATTTTACGATTATATTTTCATAATTTTAGTTTTGTTCATGTATTAATTATATTTCAAATTCATGCATTTCTTGTAATTTTTTTTAATTGACACTTAATACTTTGATATATTTCAATCAAATCTATTTTATTTATTTTTTGGTGTTTTGAGTTGATATGTTGAATATGTTTCACAATGTTTTCAATGTTAAACATTGGATCTGAATTGTCATTTTGAAATTGTTTAGTTATTGATTTAAAACTTGCTCCTTGATTAATTTTTCATCATATTTTGCAACATTTCATCATGGTCTTTAGTCCAAATAGTATATGCATTTTGATGTCTTATTTTTTTAATCATTACTTATGATTTTACTAATTTGTTCTTTACATTGCTTTAATTTGTTATGAAAAAAAACATTGTTTTGTTGAGGTTGAACATTGTCAATTACTATGTGTTCTTTTTTTATGATATTGTTTGTGAAATATGAATAATGTTTTTCAAGATATGTCATTGGTTTGAAATGTCCATTCATACCTTCATGATATATGTTAAAATTAACTTTTCACTTGCATTAAATTTTGTCCCCACATTCATGCATGGTTTGCATGTTCTTGTTGACCACACTTCCAAAGGATGTTTGATGAATTGAACTAACCAAAAGAATATTGTAAAGTTAGCCCATAAACCTCCATTGGTCATTCCACGTTCAATTCTTCATAACTAATCATTTGTAGAATTAACATCATATAAACTTATTAAAAAATTTGAACTAAGTGCAGACCTAAGATAATTTCAACTCTAAAATCTTTTGATATTAAAGCTTGTTGTAAACATTGAACGAAACCTATTCTCAATGTTATATTAGATATTTTAAATTTAACTAATACTTAATATAATCAAATAAACAATCACCAATAAAATATGGATAATTAACAATTTTATTCAACTCAATATTTCCCAAAACATTATCAATGTTTATTATGGCCATTTTTAATTTTATGCTTCAATTGGATCTTTTGAAAGTATGGATGTTATATTCTTATTTTTGAAATAATGATAGTATATTTATTTATTTATAGTTTCATTTATACAAATACTTTAAAGTTTTTTGATTGATTGATTTATTTTTAAAATTTCAACTATTTTGATCAATTTTTAGATTAATTAAAAAAACTGAATAATAATACTAATAATAAATTTTAAATAGAAGAGGTTATCAATCTCTTAAAAATGAAACAAAACAAAGGTATAAAATATGCAATTCTTTTAGAAAACTTCAAATTAGTAATATTCTAAATTCAAATCTTGAATTCTTAAAAACATTTTTCCTCTCTACTTCAAATGTGAACATATTTGACAATCCATGGAAAACAACAACTTTCACTATCCCTTGTAATGAATTTTGAAATGCCATCAATAATTATATGATACACTAGAGGGTACCCGTGACCTTCGGACACTGTGAAGTCCCCCAGTTTCATTAAATCATATTTATTTCAAAGAAACATTCGGTTTTAAACAACTGCACGTCGTGAACGTAGCTTCTCGCGGAGCCATATAGGAGATGCATGCAACTTCGAAGGAGGGCTTCTTCGTACACAACATTGCGCATAATGCCACTCTAGCCATGCACAGTGTCTGGCAGTTGAACTTTGATGTTTGTTGGTGCCTTGGCGCATGAAAAGGCAACGTAAAGTTGGCCATGCGAAAAAACGTCATCTCCAAGATGAAGGCCAACATGAGAGAGGGTCTGCCCTTGAGACTTGTTAATAGTAATGGCATAAGCCAGCCGCAAAGGAAATTGCTTCCTTGTAAATGTAAATGGCAAACCGCTGTTATCGGAAATGAACTTAATGCGCGGGATAAAGGCCACATTACCAGCCCCTTTTCATGTGATGATCTCAACCTCAACGACTCGCATCATGAAGCGTCAAACAATGAGGCGCGTGCCATTACACAGCTTAGCCAATGGGTCAAGATTGCGCAACAGAATACTAGTGCGCCAATCTTGAGCAGCAGCTTGTGTGAAGGCATGCCATTAACTTCCAAAGTGTTGAGAAACTCGGAAGGGTATGTGTTCGCCACTTCCGTATACTTTACGGAATCCGCATTGAGGAAGTTGATTTGTGCACCTGGAAGGTAGCTTAAAACCATCACGTTTATTAACGAAACCTCCTTGTTGCGAGGAGCCAAAATCGCACGTTCATGCAAATATTCGTTTGTGGCATGGCCCTCATGTAGTTGAGGGTAGATGGCCACAACCATGGCTTGTGTGTCCACAAGAGGGAGTACCATCATGTCTGGACACTTGATGTAGTCCTCATCGATGGTTTCTAGTTCGTTGTTGCCAAGACAAAGAAGCCAATCTGCAAAAGTGCGATTCCCTAGATCAGGGTGAATAACAACAGCATCACTGGTCCGCATATTTTTCGAAAGATGGAATACCTCAACAGATTCCCATAGGTAGGAGTTTTTGATTGATGCAGAGACAATGTCTGCATGGGATCCCCGGGGGATGACTGGAAGGACTTGGTAAAAATCCCTTGACATGACGAAAACAATGCCACCAAAGGGTTTGTTCCTGTCTGTAAGGTCATGCAGAGTTCGATCCACTGCTTCAAAAGCGAGCTTATTAGTCATAGGAGCTTCATCCCAAAGGATGAACTTTGTTTGATGGATTAACACCGCTAAATCATCCTGCTTACGGATATAGTAGAAGGACGTACAGTCGAGCATGATTAGGATCTTCAAGTATGAATGGGCCATTCGCCCTCCTAAAAGCAGAAGCGTAGCAATGCCTGAAGAGGCGATGACAAGTGCAATATTGCCACGCGAACGCACAACATTCAAAATCAAGTTTTCGATGTAGGTCTTACCCGTTCCACCAAGGCCATCGATAAAGATGACTTTAGCGTGATGGGTAGCATATGCATCGATTACGCCATTGTAGGCTGCACGTTGCCCATCATTGAGGCTCTCAATGGCCATAACCACCTCGGCTTGCAAGACCTCGACATTGTAGTCGCACTCCACCTCAAATAGGCAATTGGTCTCTAACCGATCAAAGGCAATAGATGGGGTAGGAAGGCCAAAATCCTCGAGAGTTTTGCTAAATTTGGCAAGCGCATCTCGTAGGGAATGCAGTGCCCAACTTTCAATTTGCTCAATGGACGGTTCCACTATACCACAACGTTGTAATGCTACCTTGCAGTCATCACAAATGTGCTCCTTGTACTTGTCCCAGAGCATGCATGGCTCACTTGGAACGCCAAAGGCCAAGATGGTCACAAACAAAGACCGCAACTACGCACTTGTTCGCATGCCAACTGCTTCTTCCAAGCAGGCGTTCCATTCGTCATCCGAGTCATACAAACCAAGTGTAATGCATGCTGATTTGAATGTGTCATGGACAACACCATTAATTATGCGAAGAACTTTAAAAAAAACAGCACCTTTGACCTTTGTTAACAATGTATGCAAGAAATAACGTTCGCGAACAGAAGGACTGATGAAATAAAGGCGCCCGACACAACACCCTCTCCGCCGGATGGTCCATGTAAACACGAAGGGAAAATCCATGTATGTGACTTCTTTGGCCAAGGGGTAATCAATATTGGCTTGGAAGTATTTGGTGAGCGTTGTTTTTTGGTTTTGCTTGCTATTAACAGTTTCAAAAATACTTGCATTATCATTGTACACAACCGTATGCATTCTAGGTTCGTGCATGGCAAGGCGTGTGACAGACGGTGTCCCGTCATGTATTCTAAAAGAGAAAAGATGCCATGATGCCTCGGAAGCAGAGACATATGTCCTTCAAGGTATGCTTTAATTTCATTGCGGTTTTGCCACTCACCATTGGCCGTTACCAGTTCCGCGTTGTTATCCTGGCTAGGCATATTCCCTTGCCTTTCGACAACGGTAATAGCACGGTTAGGTCCCTTGTACACATATTTGTACAGGTACTTGATGGTAGATATGGACAAACATATCTCCATGTTGATGTGCGCGTGGTACTTGGTTGCCAGGTGAAAGTTATACGAGATAATCCGCTGGTTATCCGCCACGCGTTGCGTCTTTGGATTTATAAAAATGCGGGTTTGATGGCGTCGATACTCGGGGTACCCGTCAACATCACAGCGTGTTTCTTCACTAAAGGAACGCGGGTACCTTTTCTTGCACTTTCCTTGCTCCATGCATTGTGCGTTGAAAAAATCTGGACCACATGGCCCATGCACCATGCACGAAGTGACCGTTTCATACGCCTTAGGATGGCATATCGGGTCCGGAATTTCGACCGATACCATCAAATCGTAGTCCTCGGCGGTGCGCAATTTCGACACTTCATCTAAAATGAGCAAAATGTGCGCGTGGGGCAAGCCTCTTTTTTGAAACTCAATGACCCAAATTTTAGCAATCACATTGCCAAGAACACCGTCTTTAATGTCCTTCAAAAGGGCGTCAAGTTTCAAATTAAAAACGCGAGTTACTAAATCAGGGCGATCCTTGGTAGTTTGCTCCGAGAGAAGTGCATCTGTAATCTCTTTCCATTTAGGATTACAGGTAAATGTGACAAAAAGGTCCGGCTTACCAAATTTGCGGACCCTGGCCATGGCATCTTGGTACAGTTAGCCCATGGCGCGCTCACCGCCCTGGAATGACGACGAAAGAATCATCTTCTGCCCGATGTCGTTCCCAAAAACGTCGCTAACATTCAATGCATCTTGAAGACCATTGTACAGGTCGCAACGTAGTTGTTATTGGTTCTCGTGAATAAACTTTAAGCGGTTTTGTTCAGTACATGCATATGCGTCAACAATGAATTGCTGTAAAAGCCTTCCGGCTCGCAAAATCCATTCCTCGTTGATGTGATGTTGTAGTATGTATGCGTAAAACTGAAGCATGGTGACGTGTGTGGAACCACGTTTACCACCTACTGCATTCTCGTCATCTTGGATGAACCCAAAACCATCCCATTGAAATCCATTCAATGGGATGTCGTCATGCCATCCGTTGCATCCATCTGGGAAGAGAAGGACGTAGTGCAGTGGCGCGTATGCACTGTGTAGGGGAGAGACGCGCTGAAAATAGCCATTAGTCGAACGAATGACAATGTTGTGTGTGTTTGCTTCATCCACATCGCCCCCAACCATCAATGTGCTAACTTCATCAGCAGTTGGCGCATTATAACGCCGCAAATTAGTGTGGCGATCATTCAGGAAACGAGGACTTAGCTCAACAACCCCACCTTGGAGTCGTTCCATGGCCGTTTGGTAAATGTTGGCGTAGGGGTTACATTCATGCAGCATCGTTTGCAACGACTGCATAATGTCCCTGTTCAGGCCGCCAAAATTGCCCATTTGGCCATCAAGCTCGGCATGTGGATCGCTAATGTATAGTTGGGCAAATTTTGGCGTCTCGCTAGGCTGAGGAAGTAGACTCCCCATCCTATGGTAAAGTTCACCACGAAGACAATAAGTATAGTTGCCAGGTTGGGCAACACTGGTATTTAGGTTGGCCCCCACAGACGTGAAGGCCAACGCATTGTTGTAAGAGTGAATGCGCTGACAAAAGTTTTTTGCATTTGCTTCGTTACTTATAAAGAGCCACCTGAGCGGTTCTGGTGGGGGTGCCAACGAGGGCAGCGTCATTTTACCTTGTGCGCAACGCAATGTAAACTGTGGATTGGCACGCGAACTTGATGCAACACACTCCTCCAAAAAGTGTAGGGCGTTGCACTTGCCACACATTGTGGTCATTTCACCTAAAGTGTGGTGAAGACCATGATGGTTGCCGTCAAATTCACGGCGCGCCAAAGGGATCACTTGGTTCCCACCTTGGTTTACATGATCTAGTTCACGCTGGGCACTACGTGCCCTTTGACCTTCTCGTTGGCTAACATCCGTTGCATGCTGCTCCTTAGATCGAGCAGCGTGCCTCTCTCGGGCAAGACGATTTCAGCGAACGCACGGGCCTTCCAAAGGGGACTCTTCTTCCTCTTCATTCATTGGTTAATTATAAAACATCAAAAGTTACTTCTGAAAATTTGTGACACCTTCTGCATCCAAAAGCACCATTTCCAATAGGATGATAGTACCTAAGCAAAAAAGATGATATGTTGCAAACTCTTGGCTTTATCAAAAAGCCTAAAGAGAAAATCCTATCTAGAAAAAGGATCCTCATAATTTCAGGAGGCTTTTGATCTTAGAGAGTCTCATTCAACTTTGTCCTCCATGTCTAGATGGCTTAGCTCACTTCACAACCCCTTGGCAACAACTTTGGCACAAATCAAACGGGTGTTGAAGACAGACCTTGGTTTTTGGTGCACGATGAGCCATGAAGGCAGCTGCTGCATTGCCATCATTGTTTTCCTCAATGAATCTTATAGTAGAGTTCACAATCAGCAAGAATAGGATCCCCAGAAAATCCTCCCAATCTGGTGGGTGGCCTTGGATATGTATTTCGCACAAAACTGTAATCAAAGCAAAAAATGAAGAAGACAGGAGAAAACATAAACAAAACAAACAAAACAAAACCAATGATAACATCAAAGCAGGAACCAAATAAAAAAGATAGATCACCATACTTGTCCATTGGCCAATAGAATAGCCATCAGTGTGGCAACTTCCATAACCCATGACATGGGCTCCACATGAAACCCAAAAACTTGAGGAACTTGTTTTCCTGCATAAAAGCATTAAGAAAAGTCACAAAAATCTCAGCACAGAAGCCTGATCCAGACTGTGTCTCAGAAAAAAATTCCCAAAGAATCAAAGCAGGAAGGGAAAAAGATAGCAAATCTGCAGAAGAAAAATAAAAGAGTAAAGATGTCATTCTAACTACACTCATGGGAAGTTGGTGTACAACCAACAATTGATGTCCCTCAACTTCAGTGGTTCTGCAATTGGGTTAGTGGAGATATTATGATTTTACCATTCTGAAATAAAATTGATGAAGGCAAAGATTTTGAAGATTCTAAGAATCTTTTCAAACAAAACCCACTGTTTAAGGATGGCATCATAGCACAAACCCTTTGGGGATTATCTGTTACCCCCAAAATTTCCCGAATTTGAAGTCAGAAATTATGCAATGTAGTGGTGAAATTACTAAGGAAAAATCTTGACATCTTGGATCATCTCCTTGAAGCTTCTTCTATATGCCCATATATCCCTCTGGAAAAAAAACAAAAGTTGAAGTGGCAAAGGAAGGAAAAATTTGTAGACTGTACCACTTTCTCCTCAAGCTTGTTGGAGCCAAAGATGGCAAGGCGGTTGTTTCCTTCATCTGTGGTGAGACCTTCCTTTGTACATCTCAACTGCTCAAACACCTCCTCGATCGGGATGTTTTCCTGTTCCCCGTCCCTAATTGAAGTTTAATAAAAACATCCCATACCCACACACACACACACACACACACACTCTCTCTCTTTCTCTCTAATCTTATTTTACTATCTACAAATGTGTTGTATTATGTGTCATAATCATAGCTCTCTGAGCTCATTGAGTCAGCCAGGTAGTATATTCTGTTGCTTCTTTTCCATTGTCTTCTCGTTTCTTTCTGTCCCCATCTCTCTTCTATTTATCTTTCTTTTGTTCTTTCTCTCTCGCTGTCTCTCATATTCATCATTTCTCGCCACATGACCATACACCCACGCTCCTATTCAAAGCTACCAACATCAAAACCAAGAACGCACTTCCACAGTGAAGGAGGGACCGGATCCAAACGAAAGGCCAAATTTGAGCTCCAAAAATTGTCTATTACGCGGGCGCTCTCTTTTGCTGGCTTCATCGTGCTTTGTGGTTGTGTGCTCGAAACAGCAGCGACAACGCAATTCAAAAAAATTACTTCTCTTTGTTTTTCATTTTTTTTTCAACAATTTTTAGTTTTTTAAAATTAGTTCCTAGCTTTTGGCAAATTGCAAGACTACATGAGCACATATGCATATTGATCATCATCTTCTGCCTCCATTAATTAAGAGAAACAAACCTTGTTTGAAACTTCAAAATCTTCAATTTTAAAAAAAAGTGATAAAATAATCAAAATTGTAACTTTGGAAAAACAACTTGAACTTTGTTTTCGGCCACTTGTTATACCCAATAAAACCAAGCCCCTTGAATCATTATCAGCAGCAAGAGTTGCCATTTCCTTGGCAGTTGATGCATGGGGTACTAACATCATTGTTGTTAATGCGGCCCCAAGACTTACACTTACTGCCACAGCCTTGATCCCCCGCATTCTGTTGAATTGGTTTAGACCTGACCGTAGATCATTGCTCAAATCATAGTGGATGAAGACACGGATAAGGTCTAATGTTCTTTCTGGAAAGAGGCATGTGTGCTTTTATTAAGATGCGTGAAACAGATCGATGTTGATGGAAATGTTGAAGGCAGTATCCAACAGCTTGATGAGGATCACAGTAAGAGCCCATAGGTGATCCTTTGGGAGGATCAGGAACTGCAAGGCTTTGTCCTCTTTGCATCTCCTGAGCTCATGCTACTAATTTCCTTAAAGGGGCCAGAAGTATTCAAGAGCTGCTGGAGATCCTTGGAAACTCATTCTCAATCTATGGGGAGCTCTAAGCTTGATGTCCATGTTCGTGTATATTGGCTTATCAAAGTTATGAGATCACTCAGCCTTCAATTTAAAGTTGACTCTCCAGATTTTGATCTTGTCAGTGTTGTAAAGATGCATACTTGTGTTGGTTCTTTTGGTAGCCAAAGATGTCTGAGTAAAGGATGTCAAGAACTTCAACTATCCAAAGTGACGCGCTCCCAAGTCACGGGGTGAAACCCACTTGAGGGTTTCACAAAGTCAAGTTGCGAAAGTTGAAACTTGGTAGCACGCTCCCGGCTTCCAACTCTAGAAAGGGGTAGAGGGTCGAGTTAGGAGCCCCGGGATTAGACTAGGAAAGGGGACTAGCTTAGCTCGTGTGAATTTGCATCCAAAAACCAACCAAATCGGGTTAATTTAGCATTCAGGACACCCTTTGGTGTTGGGACTTGTCACGGGCACTTGGACACACAAGACTCACCACGGCCCGGACTCGGGGGAAGCCACCACCTTCCCCCATATAGTATTCTCTGCGGCTGGTCGCGGAGGCTACATCCAAATGGCACATTTTGTTGGGACTCCCGAAATGGAGTCCCGAAAGTGTCCCGGCTGGACTCTCGGAACTTTGAACAATCGTAGCTCCTCGCCCCGAACTCGGATTGGGACGAGTCCTAAATCAAAGTTGTAGCTCTCGTCGAGAGCTTTCCAACGCCGTGTCGCACTCTTCAAGGAAACGTCGGGAAGAGGTCGATTCCTGACTTTTAGTGGGCGGGAGTCAAATTGCCAATTTGACTCCCGGCCCTTCTTTTGCCCATAACTTGGGCTGCACATGTCCGAATTGCCAATGCGAGGCCATTTTCGATATCTACGTTTCAAGAACTTTCCAATGACACCAAGAACACCCCAATGCAAGGTGTTTTGGGCCTTGCTGTCGAGCTCTGAACATTCGGGAGTCCCGGAGGACTCCAAACCTCCAACTTTTCCAAGTGTTGGGCTTCACCC
>Ga0116229_10006836_pt1 | contig 18271 bp, 7 predicted proteins | sample S1TSphgellanicum_3_FD_87313 | JGI IMG/M metagenome (GOLD analysis project Ga0116229, IMG submission 87313) | Host-associated microbial communities from peat moss isolated from Minnesota, USA - S1T2_Fc - Sphagnum magellanicum MG | ecosystem: Host-associated > Plants > Peat moss > Unclassified... | reverse complement strand
GGTCAGCAGCAAAAAGAAATGGACTGTCATGAACCCCATCCGGCGCCAAATGAAAAAACGCAACCCATCCAGTGGACAGAACGGCCAACTGGTGCATTGGTGGCTGTTAATTCACTCTGGCCTAACTTTTTTAGAAAGGGACAGATATGGGTAACCGTTAAGGTTTAGGGATTGGATTGTTTATAAAAAAAATGGTTATTGCAATTACAAGGCAAGTACTTGAAAGAAATGAATTTTTAAATTTGAAAATGTTATGAAACTACATCTAGTTTGTACCAATTATGTACTTAATGCCTATTCACTACTCACGTTTGCAATAATCTATTTTCGCAAAATTGGGCTTTCGGGCATTTGACATTGGATAAACCATCACATATGATGTCTTGTATATAATGCATAACATGTTTGAAGTTTTGTCTATGTTGTTTGGGATTTTACAATATGAAATCAAGCTTGTAAATGCCAAAATTATATGATTCCACCCACTCTGATAATTTATTAGAAGTGATAATACCAAAATTATAGGTTTTATATCCCAGATACAGCTCTTGATCAAAGATTTTGTGAGTTGTTTTTCCTTTTATGGAAATGTTTGAAAAACCATGTCATGATTTTATAGTTGCAAAATTTGGGTTACAATTCACTAAGTTTGTCATTGTTTTGCAATTGCAAAAATTGAACTACAATTTGCAAAATTTGTCATTATTTTACAGTTGCAGAAATTAGGTTATAGTTCACACAATTTGAGTTTCATGGCTATTAATTTGACATTGATAAATGAACTATTACTTCTGTTATTTTCTTCATGTTTTCAGTTCTGGTTCACTTAAGTTGTCATAGAAATCTTGCAAATATGTTCAAATCTTCAGTTTTCATTCTAACATATGTTTTACATATGTCCACTAGCATCTTTGCCCATCTTGTTTCAATGGATTTCACTTACTAAATATATGTTGATTATCTATCTACATGTAGACTAAATTTTTCTTAAGGTTCAAAGTAACTAATGTTGGAGCTTGCATTGGGCAATGGACATTTGAGCTTTTGAAACCTTTCTTTGTGAAGCTGATGTGGGATTGAAATACATGTTGTTATATTTACCATGTGGAACTAGATGAACTAAAATTGGGATTGAACATCATGCAAGGACAAGGCAATTATGAAAAGGTTTATAGTCACCATGAACACAAGGTGTGTGCACCTTGTAAAGTCTTTTACAAAGGCATCACATGTTTGTGGGAGTCTATTGTTTGTCCCAAAGGTGATTTTGATGAATGGTATAAGAAAGAATGTTTGTATGGAAATTTCTTAGCTTGTGGTGAAGGAAAGTTGTTTTTTTTTTTAGAGGAGCTAAATGGCATAGATGAACATCTAGTACAATGGAGACATTATGCTCTTGAAGAAACTAGATCCAAAAATGGGAAACCTCTGAAGAAGTTAACCTTGGCTTACAATAACACCTCTTCATATGAACTCATTGGGTACTTTAAGCCCAAGCTTCGACTTTTTGTGACACAATTTTGTGGCTAAATGGCAAGACAAGCATTTTAAGACATTTGTCAAATCTTTTCCAACATATTGCATAGTTTTCATAGTGGATTTTATAAAAAACTACAATTTCCAAGTACAAAATGAAGTGTAGAGCATGCATTGGCACTCGTATCAAATTAGTATCTTAATGCATATTACATATCAATCTAATCTTAATTTTGATGGGTATGATGAGGATTTTAAGGTTTTGACGAAATATCATTTTTATGTCTTGGATGATCGTAAGCATGATTTTGAATTTGTGCAGCATTGCTTCAAGCTACATTCGAAGTACATATTAGACCAAGGATTTAAACCAAATTGACATTATGTTTGGTCTAATGGGCGTGTTAGCCAGTTCAAGTTTTCAAAACCTTGGTATTTTGTATCAATGTAAACCCTAAGACATGCTAAGTGGGTGTAAGATGATGTGGAGTTTTTTTGGGAATGGGCATGGTAAGGAACCCCATGATGGGGCAAGAATTGTCATAAAATGTTTCATATGATGTGGACAACTAAATGTTCATGGTGTTAAATTGTAGAATGCTAAAAAGGTGGTCAATTTCTTTCGTGTTAATCTATTTGATCGACTAGAATCATCCTACATAGGGAAAAATAAACCCCTATGCAAAGTGTTCTAGCATGTTTTGTTTGAGCATGTTGATTGCATTTCTAACACGTATGCATGTGATATAGTGGAGGGCACAATGAAGATTCATTGTATTTCAACCACCAACAAGCATGTTTTAACACAACTTTTGGTGAAGCCATTGTCATGTTTTTGTGCCTTCTATATTAACAACATGTGGGCTAAATAGGCCACGTAGCTAGGCAAGAAATTTTGTGAGAAAGAAAATTCAAATAAATAACCCATAAAAGGAAATATTGTGGACTCCACATCTACCATTTTTGGTCCACCTTAAAGTGTAATCACCCATAAAATCAATGTCATCTTCTTCATCACATAAAATTGTTGTTGTTGCAGGTGTTATGGCACTTAAAATAGTTACTACAAGTTATGTGGCACTTATGATGCCATTGAAGGAACATCTTTATAGTTGTTTTATCAACTGTTGTTTGCAAAAAAATTGGGACATAGATTTTATAAAAATTCATTAACATCTTATCCACGATGGAAGCAACTACTTCTAGTACCCTTAAGGATGTAAGTAGTTAGTACACAAAGTTATTAGAAGCAATTGAAGTAGCTATTGTATGGTGAAAAACTTGTTAATGTAACAAGTAACAAACTAATGAGAAAAACTATCAAAATGAAAGAGAGAAAATATTTACATGTAAACATTTATAACACACGATAATAAACAAATGGCCACCACAATGATCACAATGACAACTAAAATGTTTTGTTGCAAGCTATAACACATAATCACCACCATGACGAACACAATAGCTTTGAGGTTTTGTTGTAAGCTACAACACATAAAACCTCCACAATGATGAATCATACTATTTTGTTGCAAGTTCCAACACACAAGACTTGATGTTATATTGCAAGTTGTAGCACATAAGACCTCCATGATGATAAATTATAATGTGTTGCTACAAGTTACAATGCATAAGACTTGATGTTCTACTACAAGCTGCAACACATTAAACCTCCATAATAAAAAATTATAATGTTGTGCTGCAAGCTACAATACATAAGACCCCCATGATAACAAATTATAATGTTTTGTTACAAGTTGTAACACACAAGACTTAATGTTTTGCTATAAGTTACAACACACACTAGGAGAAAAAGGCCAACTAGTTTTCAACTACATGTCGTGTTCAACTTGCCCTCGACTACATAATTATATTTATTTCAACAAATTCCATGTGGCCAACTTCACACCTTAACTTAGTCAACTTTTCAACTAGGTTATTAAATGTATGGTGTTGACCATCATTGCCAATTGACCATTGATTTTTATTTGTAATTAATAAATTTATAGTCAAGCTATGGTGGAGAAATCCACTTTCAAAATTTGTCATGCTCTATCATGTCAACCACTTCATTGTCTTAATTAGCCTTGTTTATGAATGGATGAATCTTGGAAAATTTGATGGATGAAATAATGTCTGTGTTTTCCACTAGAATTCAACTTTGATTTTACTTTTAGGTTCAACTTGATTGTGACTTTTTTACAACTTTGTTGTGATTAGTTTCCAACTTTGGTAATTTTAGAACCTCTTAATCTTAAAGTAAATAACTTTCATTACGCTACACCTTGCCATTAGAAACCTTAAATTTGTTGGAAATTTTTATGTTTCATGGTTTTCAAATGTGAGAGAACATCAAAAGTGGGAGAACATAAACATCTTCGTCTAAAGTCATTGGACATGATATTGGAGTGGTTAAAAAATGTGGAACATTAAGTTGACATGCCTTTGTTTATTGAAACAAATGTCTACGTCTTAAAATTTCTTCCTTGGGATTGTCTTTCAAGGCTAAGTTGCTTTGATTCATTGAGTAATAGCGACTTCTCCCTGGAGAGGAGTATTGCACCGACATTACTTGGAGTGGTTGGTGCATTTGGCATTGCCCTTCATGCATTCAACACATTTCCATACTCATTTGTGCTAATGTATTCCTCATAGGTGTCTAAGAACACGCATTTGCTCCGTGGTTCCTTATACATTATAACCTTCCACCATGGGTTGGAAGAATCATTGAAATAAAAAACTTGTTGGACTTGTGATTGGAAGACAAGTGGTTCATTACCATTCATTGACATATGTCAAAAGTTGGCCATTAAAAATTTGACCTCATTTCATTTAGAAGTTGGATTACCCCAACTATATAATTATGGTTAATAATTAATTAATATTAATTAATTAATAGTTAACTATTGAAATAATTAACTATTCATGAGTTAAATTATTTATTTAATATCAATGATTAATTAAAACTAATTTAATATCTACAAACTAATTTAATAAGTTATAAATTTAATAATTTATTGTTAATATTCAAGAATTACCAATTAGTTAATAATTTATTTAGATAGATAGTTAATTTAAAACCTAATTATTTTTATTTGATTAATTGATCACTAGAATTTTAAAAGGTTTATTTTTAAAATTAAAAATTAAATTTTATTAAAAATTTTAATAAATAAAAAATTTCATTATTTTATAATTAATTTTCCAATAATTAAATACATTAAAAATGTTAATGATTAATTTTAATTTGTGAATTTATTAATTATTTAACTATTAAATATATTCTTTGAAATACTTGGTACTTGCACATGTGACATGCACCAAAAGTTTAGGCATGTGGTATAGTTACGTCTAACTTAGGTGCTTCATGGCTTAACTTTATGTGTATTTTAGGTGTCACATTAGACTTTTAATGAACCTTAAATGGCTAGCTTTAATTTAGCCAATCTTAGGCACCATGTATGCTAAATTAATTAATAGGAATTAATTATTAATTATTCACCTAAATTAAGATCATATAATAATAATGTTATTGATTAAAATTATAAAAATACAGCTAACTTAACTTATAACTAATTATAATTTAACATTTGAAAATAATAATGTATGTATTTGTCCCAATATTTATGGTTAATGAAATATTTAAATAATTAATATTATTAAATTTCCATTTTTTATTAATTTTTTTACAATAAATTAAATCTTTTTATGAAGATTATTCCATGTTTGTTGATATTATTTATAATAATTAATAGGCAGACTAAACTAGTTAATTATTATATATAATTTTTTTTAGTCTAATTAATAATTGGATGTTAAGTACCTAGAACCACCCAACATTGAACACAAGCTTAAGAACCATTGCAAATTTTAATATTTTTTTTCATTCTTTAACCAAATCAATAATGATATTTATGTCATTAGAAGTGCAAATTGAAAATTTACAATTTTTTTCTAAACACCAAAAGCAAAGGAACAAGGAGGAAAACATGAAGAGGAGGAAGAGGACATTTGTGATATTTTGTCTCAAATTTTTTGAAGAAAAAACTTTAACCTTATTTTTTTTCAAATCCCATTTTTTCCTCATTTTTAGTCCATTTTAAATGATTTAAAAACCTATGACTAGTGATATATGAAATCTTTTTGTCTTCTAAATGCAATAAAACAACAACAACAACAAAATTATTTCAACATTTGAAACTATGATATTTTGTTTCAAATGATTTGAAAAAAAAATGCAGGTAGACTTATGGTGTATTATAGTTGCACTTTAGTTGATATTAAACACTTAATTAATTTCAAATGGTTAGCTTTAATTTAACAAAACCTAAACACCATGTAATAAAAATCGTAGTTGCAATTGAATTGATATTTTGTCTCAAATGTTTTAAAGAAAAAACTTATAACCCTTTCTAATTTCAAACCCCATATCTTTCTCATTTTTAGTCTCTTATGAATGATTTAGAAACCTATGGGTGTATCAATTACATATTTACAAGTCCAAATGCAACAAAATAATGAAAAAATAACTTAATCTCAAAATCCAAAATTACAATTTAATTTCAACTAGGAGTAAATAAACCTACCACCATACACTTAAGATTTCAAAGGAAGTCAATTTCTTACACATTATTATTATTTTGTTAAATCCAAAAACACTCAATTTGGTCAAAAAACAAGGAGGATATGGGTTGTTTTGTGTAAGGGGGTTCATGTTTAGTGATATAATTTGTTAAAATAGTTTCAAATTTTGAAATTAAATTGTTTTTTCATTGTTTAATTACATTTGGATTTCAAATAAGTCTTGTAGATCACTAGTTAATACACCCATAACTTTTTAAATCACTTAAAACACATTCAAAATGAAAAAGATATGGGGTTTCAAACTAGAGAGGTTTAAAGTTTTTTTTTCAAAACATTTGAAACAAAATATCATAGTTTTGGAATTTGAGATTTTTTTGTCATTGCTTTGTTGCATTTGAAGTTGAAAAAGGTATTATAGATTGCTAGTCGGTGCAACCATAGCTTTTTAAATCATTCAAAATGAACTTACAATGAAAAAGATATGGGGTTTCGAATTAAAGAGGTTTAACGTTTTTTCCAAAACATTTGAAACAAAATATCATAGTTTCAAATGTTGAGATTAAACTATTTTCTCACTGCTTTGTTGCATTTGGAGTTCAAAGAAGTCTTGTAAATCACTAGATGGTGCACCCATAACTTTTTAAATAACTCAAAACAGACTTAAAATGAAAAAATATGGGGTTTCAAATTAAAGAAACAAAATATTAACTAGTGTGCAACTATAATTTTTATTTCATATTGTTTGTCATAGTTTCCAAATTTGTAAACTACATAACGAAGTTGGTGCAGTAAATGTTTTCAAAAGGTGAAGTTGGCACCTAGGACAAATTAATAAGAAAGGTTTCACCTTAAAAGGCCACATGGTGAAAAAAAAGATTATTTGAAACCTACTTATCTACCCTAAGCCTAAGTAACATTATGGTCTACTTATTTACCTAAACCTACTTACCTACCTATCTAAGTTTAGGTTACAGAGGTTTATATAAATAGGTAGGCCTAGTAGGTAGATACTTATCTACTTATAATTTCTAGGTGGACTTACATACCTAGGCTTAAGCTTACACATAATTTTAGGTTAGGACATGTGTCAACAAACTATTGTTTAAATTTTTTGCTTAAACATAACTCTAAGTAGGGCCATGTGGCAACAAACTATTAGTTAGACTTTTTGATTGTTATAGTTATAACATAGTTGAAATTACAATTTGATGACTTAGTTAGAATGTAGTTGAAATTTCAATTCATTATTTGACGATGTCATGGCTTATTAGTGGATGAACCTCATCCAATGGGAGGTTACCCCATATGGCAAATCCCAAAGTTGAAAAAAGTTGAAAGTTCAACTTCGAAATCTAGATGAAGGTGGATGTGCTTCATCCAAAAGTCAAAAATGTTTTGCCAACTAAAATGGTCCATCGTTTCCAATTAAAATCTTGTCACCTTAATGTTGGTTGAAAAATTGACATGTGTAAGTAGGCTTTGATTATGTTGTGGGTTTGATTCAACATTGTCAACTATTTTGGTATGTAATTGAAAACGTCATTTTGAGTTGAAAAAAAAATTTACAATTGAAAGTAATGTTTTCAATTTCAAAATGTAATTGAAACGTAATTGAAACCATAGTTGAAAACCTCAGTTTTTCTCCTAATGACATAAGACTTCTAAGATGACAAATTATAATGTTTTTGTTGCAAGCTACAAACACAAGACTTGATGTTCTACCACAAGCTACAACACATAAAACCTCCACGATGACAAATTTTGATGTTTTGCTGCTATTAAAGGGTAGAAAATTTTAGATTAGTCAGTGCCATAGACACCCTAATAACTAGTAGTTACTAGTAGTAGACTTACCATCCCTTACCAAAGGGGTGAAACTAGTCGGATTAAGTGATTCATGTTAGTGAATGGTTAAGTGTAAATCACCCAATCACCTATGAAATTTCTAGGAAGGGATTAGGATAAGGACCTTATTTTTCATGGGGTCAATGTGGGCCTTGTGTTGTTTTGTGAAAAAGGAGGATTAGAGGAAGATTTGGAATAAATTTATGGCATTCGCTAAGTATATAGTTAGAATTGGAATAAAGAACTTTCTTGGAGAAATGTGTGATGTAACAATAGTTTGGATTTGTATTTGTACTTGTGTGTTATCTCAATGGAAAATGGTTGAAGAACTTTCATGTGTTTTATGTGAGTTTATTTTATTAGAATATGAAGAAGGTAATATAATTTAAACTTACATAATGTATTGCTACATTTTATATAATAGTTATGTGTTTCTTCTACAAAAAAGGGTAAAAATGTATGCTAAGTTTTAATCTCTAGAATAGGAAATCACTTGATGCCACAAGAAGGTAGTAGCCAATATGTGGCAATAGGAAGGGATAATACTTGAAAGTTGAAGTTTGCAGAATAGATGGAACTATTGCAAATGGTAGGTAACAACCATAAGAGGGTGCAATGGTTGTAGACGGTAGGTAGCATTAGGATGGCTTTATGGGGGATTGCAAATCGTATGTAGTGTCATTAAAGGGTCTACAAACATTGTTAAGGTGGGATGGCAACTATCGAAGGCTTGCAAACCCACTAGGGCACTGAAGGTATTGTAAATCCCTGGAGAATAGTTATTTTTTAGTCCCTTTCATTTTACTTGTTTACTTTCTATACTTTCTTTCTTGAGCACTACTAAAGTAGCTTATAAATAGGATGGTAAGGACATGTCCTCAGATGACAAACCCTACTTTCTTATTTTTCTTTTTGTGTGAACTCTTAATTATTACTTGAGTAGTTGTAGCATAGTAAACAAGTGAAGGTAAGTTCTTTGAGAGTACTAAGGAATTGATTTTGTTCCCTTGACCTTACTTCTTGGAGGACAATAATGTTTCAAGATTGCAATTTCACCCTTTTATAACAAGTTGCAACACATAAGACTTGATGTTCTATTGCAAGCTACAACATATCAGACCTTCATGATAGCGAGTTCTAATACAAATTTGCTACAAGTTGTAGCACATAAAACCTTTGCAATGATGAGTTTTGAAAATTTGCAATAAGTTGTAACACACAAAAATGACCAATTTTAATACTTTGCTACAAGCTACAACACACAAGACCTGATGTTCTATTGCAAGCTACAATGCATAAGACCTCCACAATGATGAGTTTTGATGCTTTGTAAAAAGCTACAACACATAAGACCTTTTTGATGATCAATTTTAATATTCTACTACAAGTTGTACCACATAAGACTTCCATGATGACTATGAAAACAACATTAAAACAATGGATGCTCTATTGCAACACATGGCCATTGTGTGGGGAGAAGGTATAAATGAAAAAAATAAAATTACTTATTTGTAATCAATTATAGCACATGACAACCATTGCAATACGTACCATGATGATGACAATTCATGTAATATTGCAGCAAAAAAGGTGTTGCATAGCCATTATCAAGATGATTAGCATGATGATGCCCATTGATTTATTGTAACACAAAACTTTGTGGTGTTGCAATTTGAATATCAATGAGGGTTCAAGGAGAAGAAAGAATTACCTTTAAGGCCTAAACAAATCATCACCATCACAATAATCAATAGGATAATGACAACATTTTATGACAACAAACTTAGTAACAAAAACTTCAACAACAAGCTTAGTAGCCAAAACAAGCTCAATGCATAAATAAGTTTAGTAGCAGACATCTCAACAACAAGCTCAGTAGCCTACACTTCAACAATGAATTTAGTAGCAAAAACCTCAACAACAAGAAACAATTTTTTTTTTATAGAGGTTGAGAATTGAAAAATATTTACTTAGCTAAAACAAAAATCTTAGCAATGGTGATGTAGAAAGAAGCTTGAAGTTATGAATATTCTTGAAATATGCTTATCCCCATAATTTTTATTAACAAATGTTGGATGGGTATGTCCATTTCAACATGCCAATTGGATACCCACTTTTTACACTAGGTGTGAACATGAGTTTTCAAAAATTATTTGAATGGACATATGGTAAATAACTTGATAATTAAACACAATGTGTATTGGTCAGCTCCCTTTCACTCAATAATGGTCCTTTGTCTTTAGCGTCAAAAGGCAAAGTGTGGAGCATTAGAGGGCACATTTGTAACTTTTTAAATTGTTCCCGAAGGTTAAGAATTGAAGAAAATATGGCTTCCCAAAGTTTAGGATGTCAGAATAAAATCCACACACAAGTTGGCACTTAAAGGTAAAACAAAAACTATTCAAGATATAATAACTTTTAGATGCCATCCATAATAAAGTATACCATGATTATCCAAAATGTATATCCACAGATTATGTTCAAGCATAATTTGAATAATTTGAATCCAATTGAAATTCATAAGCAAAGGAAATCATCTAATGCATGCATCCGACAAGGGATTGATTTTATATTTGCAATGAATAGTTAATAACCTAGTAAAACTATGCAATGAAAAACCAAATATATAAACTAGTTTAGAATATCTCATGGTTCCATTGCCACCTAAGTTCACCTAATTTTAGCCTTAATTGCTCAAGGTTTAAAAGATCTTTGGTTGCACTTACCCTTATGCATTTTTTTTAGACACATCTATAATTGAGGAAAAATAGAATTGGGCAATCACCTTAATGGGATTTGTGTGTTCCAATAGGTATAATTTTGGCACTGACTCCAAGTTTAGATGCATTTTTATCAATAATCCCTAACATCGCATGCTTCAAAGACAATATGCAAGAATTACAAAAATGTTTTGGTCGTTTTTGGTATGTAAAATACCAAGGTCCAATTTTGTAAAGGTGTATCAAAATTTTGACATTATGTCAACCTTTTTTTATATTTTTCTCTAATCTTATTTTATCATACCTGAGATACAAAATGGATAATATTGATGGAATTTAGAATCATAATTGTCTAAAATATTATATTATCAAATATTTGACATTTTTTTTATTCATGAATATTGATGAGAATCAAAATATAGAAAAAAAAGCACTTTGTTAAGGATTAAGTCCTTTTCGTCTTTAATGGTAGACCTTATATGATTTTCATGTACCATGTAAATAAGTTGACATGAATTCATCCCAAGTAAAAATTACTTGGGCATCAAATTTATATGTATACATGATGAATCAAAATGAAGTAATAAGAGCCAGCTTGAGCATAACTAATGCATTTTTGACACATTCATAAGTTTCACAAATTAAAATAATGTTAAAAATTTGTGTTATATTTTTATGACATCTTTTTTAATTTTTTAATTTAACATTTGGATAAGTTTGAAAATAATCCAATAAATATAAAATATTTTTCATTACATTTTAAAGTTTGTACCAAATTATGTTTTTGCTTTAAAATAATATGACACAATATAAAAACACTATATAAACACAAATTTTCAACATTTTTTTTTTTGGGGACCAATCTTTGGGGGGACACTAGTAAAAATAAAAATAAAATACAAGAATAAAAATATAAGGTGGTGCAATGTATTGATTGTTAGGTAGAAATTATTCAAATAATCAATTTAATTATAATATAGGATATGTAATAATCTAAAATAATGAATTATAATAATATAAGGTGATTTTAATATGTATATATTAAAAAATAATAAAAATAGGTTGGACAATTATCTAATACCCTTAAAAATGATCGTTTGACACATGTAGATCCCAAAATTTATAATAATTGTCCCCCTTGAGGACCAATCCCATGTTGCCACATCATTTAGTAATAAGACTAATCATAATTAACACAATAGGCACCAACAACTCTTATTACCCCTTTTTAATTTTTATTTGATAACCCCAGCTAGCCACATGTATATGTTTCTTTCGTAGACATTAAAATTTTGGTAAGACACCATTTATACATTAGCCTATTTCCTTACTATACATATGAATTTTTGTTGAATTACCATTTGTATTTGATAGTCTTGCATTATGCAAATCTAAACACATCCAATTTATTAGGTTATAATCCATTCTACAAGAGGTTAAAAACCAAGTTGTAAGATTTTTGAATTTGCGAAATTTTATGATTAACCAAATTGAATGATGGGATTTGCAATATGGATATAGCCATATATAATCTATAGTAGTTTAGGTTGATGTTACCAAGATGTTATTCATTTGAATAATAGGCGAAAGGCCCTCTTAGTTTTTACTAGCCATTTTCAAATGTGAGTTTACTTGAACTTATAATGCACAATGCAAAAAGAAATGTGCTTGGGCATAGTGATTTCTTTTTCAAATTACAAATGTTGCATCAATGGCTATCATCACGAGAGGGATTTAACATTAAATGGCAACATGTTCTTAGAACCTATCTAAACAATAAAAAAACCTATGAATTAGTTTTAAACTACTGCCAAACTAAAAGCAGAGTCAATTTTCTAGAAAAAAAAAATCTTTCTTGAAATTTGGTGATCTGTTTTTTAAAAAGGGAATATTATGATAGAATATTCTTTTTAATTTTTAATTAAAAAAATTTGAAAATTTTTGCACCAAAAAAAACATTGTTGGGCATGGAAGAATTTTGTGGATTAACAACATGCTAAAAAATCTAGAATGTCTATCATGTCAACATGGATTCTATGTGTCATTTTACATATTGTACTTATTGTTAGACAATTTTTTACAAGACATTAATTACCTATCCAGTTCATTTGACTGAAATATTTCCTTATATCATATATTTATTCTTAAAATACCCCAAATTGGGGGTACTAGTCCCTAGTTTTGCAAAAATGGGGATGAAATCAAAAGTTAGGATGAAAATAATACATAGGGAAAAGAGGGGACCAAACTAGTTTTCTAACTTTAAAATTGGTCCTCACAAGAATTGCACCTCTAGTTTTGGAATTGCCTCACATGCACTTTCACAACTACTCCTATTCTTCATTAAATCAACTCTTGTGAGAACAAAAACATGCAAATATGGTGAATTGATACCTAGTTTCATCAAATGGTACCTTGTTTCAATCCCTTTATAACTACACTCAAATTGGGGATGAAAAGGGATTATAAGGTCAAATTAGGGACCAAATATATCTTGACTTTAGGGATAACTTGGGTAAATAGGCTAATGAACGAACACACATGCTCTTAGAAAGCCTTGGTTGATTCTCTCATCACTTTCAGCCCTAGAAGATCAAAGGGTCTCAATAGTCGGGTCTCAATAGTCCTTTACTTGGTGCCCCTATAGTCATTTACATATCTCCATTTGGGTTCGAAATGAGAAAAATAAAATCTTTCAAAATAAGGGGGTGAAAAAATAATCCAACCTCTTGTGAACAAATGTCTTTCAACGTGCAACTAAAATGCATCTTATAACTAGACATGCCAAACTTCATACACAAATAGTATCCTTCCTATTCCCAAATGATGTGGATTTTATTCCAAACAATTATGTTTACAATAAAAAATACTTGTGCATAGGTACAATTTGCCTTTCAAAAAGTGAACAAATGAGGATTATGAAGAATGACTACTCATTACCAAACACAAAGAGAGAAATGAGTAGGGGAAGTATTTTGACATAAGGGAGTTTTAGAGCCCATTGACAAACACAAAACAACATCTCCAAATGGAAGGTATATAAACCCCAACCAAAAGTTTCAATCGGTCATTTGATTTTAGAATATTATTGAACAATTACCAACTAAGCAATAGGCAATGTTTGCTAATGCGCCATCTTTTGAATTGTTTGGGTGCTTATTCACTTTGCTTATGTGCCATCTTTTGAATTGTTTGGGTGCTTATTCACTTTGCTAATGTGCCATCTTCTACATTGTTTGGGTGCTCACTCACCTGTGGGTGTTCAATGATGGGCGGTTCTACCCTAATCCACTTTTAAAAGATGAAAGTTATAAGTCTTTGCAACACTTTTGTCATGCGAGCCTTTCCCAAGCCTAATTCTGGTCAAATGCATTTTATTTCAAAATTCCAATGGCAGTTAACGAATTGATCCTCATTCAACCACACTTTACATGACATGAATTTTGGCATTTTGGTTTCTTATGAACTTGGATGGTGGTCTTTTGAACAAGTATATGCAGGGGCTTGAAGATTGCATCAACACATTTGGTAGTCTATTGGCTTGGACTCATGGTCACCTTTGCAAATGGTCTTGGGTTGAATTAACATTACGCCAAGCTCAAAGTATCAACATTAAACCACTTAATTATTACCGGGATAATTTTGCAAGCTTATTGTCCAAATTGTGGGAAACTAGTGACTTTCAAGTCTGTTGAGGAAGAATCGAGCAATGATGTTGTCTTCTTATGGTGATTAGAAAAGTGTCCAACTTCAAAAAAGGTATTATAGCCTAATCTTAAATCTGGAAAAAATAAAATTAGTTAAGTTTGTTCAGAAAACTTCATGTCATTCTTCTTGAGTTGCTAAGGATTAGGAGTCATGTTTGGAGACCTAAATGGTGGAAGGTTTAGGGTCAAGTATGCAAAATCCTAGGAATCTAACTAAGTGTTGCTATATAACATTTTTGTCTTCTAGAACTGTAAGTCTATTGTCAAGTTACACCTCAACAAGTAATAATATCCCACTATCCTGCTATTTGGATTTGCTATGATTGACAAAGTGAGGCATAAATTTAAAGAGTTTGCATCCAGCTTTAGTAACTGAAGTGTTTTGAATTATTGCTGCAAACAGGAATAAGTTACATTGACAAAATACAACTCCAAAAATCACCGCAAATAGCAATTTCACAATGCTTAGAAGAGATCCCAGCAGAAAATGCATTCCTTTTCTGTCAAAGTTACAAAACAACATTCTGGGTACTAATGTGCACTCCAAAATGTGTTATTTATGGATTTGATTCCATAAGAAAACGATCAGTGTTTTTACAGTAAAGGATGAGAAGGAACCCAAAGAAAGTAAAGAAAAAACTTGAAAAGACTCCAAATTTCCTACCCAAATCCAATTTGATACATACACATGATTAGTCCTGCTGACCAAAATGAGTCTCAACCTGAATTAAAAATGAATAGCAAAACTTGCAACACAACAGTAATGCAATCGATATAACCAAACCAGAGCTCAAGATAGATCTCTCCAATCACAGGCTCAGTCCCATTTGCCACACAAAGCCTGCAACCTAGAAGGAAGCAATTTCTGAAAATGGAACTGAAAAATGCATAGAAGTATGCTAGGATAGTCACAAGATCTGGAGGACAGGTGACATGAAATGAGCCAGATGCATAAGCCAGCCCTTCAAATTCTATCTATAGTCCCCATTTTCATGTTCAAAGTTTGAATCATGCCACAGAAAAATGACACAAATTCAATGTACTCAAGGGACTTGGAAGTCGTAACTGCTAGCTGAAAGAAGATTTATCTTCAGTGAGGGAGGAGCATTGAGTAAAGGCCCAGGGGCCCTAATACCATAGTCATGCTGTTACCACCAGGTATAGAGCATTGACATGAGCAACTGTTGCAGTTTGAGCACCTCATCGACTTGAGTTAACAGTAAATTTACCCAGTAACATCACACCAAGAACTTCTGATCCTCAACGTACTGAAGAAGTCAACAGATGTCTTTCAGCTAGGCAAGGTAATGTATTCTTGCCTCATAATGTCCATCCCAGCTCCTGTCAAACATAAAGATGCTGGACTGATGCATCATGACCTTGGCTCATAAAAAAATTGTATAAGAAATCAAGAGGCCACCCAAAACTAGCCATGGAGCTTGTCACAAGTAGCATCACATGGCTGGGTAAAATTGCAGCTCCTCTCCATCTCAGATACTTGGTGTTCAATTCACCAGGTAGACCCATTGGTCTCTCTGGTCCAACAATATGCAATACTACACTGCCAGTCCTTGGCACACCAAACTAGTCTCTACACAAATTGCTCATGTAAAATGAATTTGCAGTGTACATGAACAGTCTATTATTGGATGTGCGCGCCACCCCTGTTCCTCTAGACTGTTTTGAATATTGAATTCCTGTTTGGGGCTGTGGACAGATCTTTGCATACAACAAACCCGGATGGCAGCAACATAGATGCCATTATAGAATTTTCTTCCTAAATCTCCAATCAATGAGTGTATTCTGCTTTCTCATAACTGGGTACTAAGTCCAAAAGTTGGAAGGCTGCACCTCGTGTAAATTTCCTAGCAAATAAGTAGCAGGGTCTAGGCTGTCCTTCAGAGCTGCACCATTCAATTCGTGACTCAGTGTCATAACGGACATTGTTGATGTTCTGTCCCACCCATCATTCAGTGATCAGAAAAGAGTTTGACACAACTAGGATCAGTGGAGACTAGACCAACAACATTCAATTGGTCTCCAGAAAAGTGCAATTCATTGTAGATAAAACAGCCAGTTCAAATACGCTGCCCAAACTAGATGACATTAATGCAGCTTTGTGACTTGAAAACTATCACAAGAACACTCGTTCAAGATCATCAAAATAAAGAGCACAGATTCACGGTCAATTTCACTGTCTTGCCATGCAGATGTCTTGTGTCAGCTACATTGCTGAACCCACATGCCTGCAATCCTCACCTGTCCCGACTAACAAAAAACTGTTCAAGAAGTGCTAGGTCTGGATGGATTTAAATTGGCTACAATCTTTAGACAAGGGAGCAATGTACCTGAATATTTGTAATAGTTTTAAGTGTGGCATCTGCAGTGTTGAAGGTGACAGGATGCCATCCTTCCCGTCCTTTTCCACTTTTAGAGTTTTCCCACCAGGTGTATGTCAATGTTCGCCGTTCAATTTCTGTCTCCATTTCTTGCATCTAATTTCCCCCATGTGGCCACATCAAATGGTCAAAAAACTGTCAACCACATTTACTAAATTCCAACAGATCAAGAAATCATAGCATGCTACAATTGCCTACCAACATGTGGACTTAAATGTGTTGTTGCCCTTGTTCTTCATGTTGGTCATTCAATTGGTTTTTGACAGAGCTGTGATCACAGCTCAACACAGCATTTTTGAAAGTAACAAAAAAATCTTAGTAGAGACTTTGCCATATTGATAAATCTCCATAGATCACTTCAAACATACATATGGCTGCAAAGTTAGGGAGAGACTCACTGCTAACAGAGTTTGTATGTAGTGCTCATCAGGTATGCAGTTTTCCTGTGTCTTATTCACCTGAAATCACAACAGTGGAATAGAAGTGAGTTCCAGGATTGTCATGGAAATGTTGCCCTCAGTGATATTGAGTAAGTGTGGTGTCCTGATGGCCAACACTATACTTCTCAGAAAATACATCCCATCACCTACTTCTTCCCCTTAAGAGTGACGACAGAGAAAGTTATGGTACTGGACAAAGAAAGACAGTGCACATCCCTTGGAGGCTGTGCAGAGACAGTCAAAATCATAGAGTGACAATAAGGAGAGTCTCTCACCACAGTGTGTTCAGTCCAAACCTCTGGCAGTATCACTTTCTGCATCCAGCCAGCCAGCCATGCACTCCATGTCCTGTCAGCTGCTGTCTTGCAGCAACAACACTAGTACACTAACAGACCCCCTGTTAAGGTAGACATGACCATGTTCAATGGACAACACCAACAGACAACTGCAATATCCCCTGAAGCAGACCACCATGTAGTCAATGATAGGAAGACCTGAATTACCCTCCATTTCCCTCTAGATCAAATTCATCCTGCAGTTCTATTTTGGCATGCAAAAACACAATATACTCTTGGGAGGGTTTCATTCTCCTTGCTAGTAATTCACTCAGCAAAACACCACAAGAAGTTGCCCAAAGACAGGCAGAGCTAGATCAAGGAAAAGATATACCTTGCAATGGTTCTGGAAAACAGGGAAAACCAAGGAGTCTGTGACAATTTTTTCTGCATGCTTCCGGATCAGCACAAACCACTGTCCCCCCACACACCAAAATCCATCATGTCAGATTTCCTTCTTTTAATGCCCCCAGTGTTGCTCTGTTAATCTGCACTAAGAGAATCATATTGCACCAAGAGCAAGAGACACAGTATCCTCAATGGATTCGACTTTGATAACAATCATAATATTTGCAGTCATCCAACCAACAGTTTAAAGATAAGACACAAGACATCACCTACCTGTGATCCTTTGCGCCAAGCCCCTTTTGGAATCACAGAACTCATTTTGGAGTTGTACTGTGTGTCATTGTAGTCAACAAAACTGTCTACCCCAGCAGCCCAGTCCAACTTCATCAATTCTGTAGCCAATGACTTCTGACAAAG
>Ga0116229_10006835_pt1 | contig 18273 bp, 10 predicted proteins | sample S1TSphgellanicum_3_FD_87313 | JGI IMG/M metagenome (GOLD analysis project Ga0116229, IMG submission 87313) | Host-associated microbial communities from peat moss isolated from Minnesota, USA - S1T2_Fc - Sphagnum magellanicum MG | ecosystem: Host-associated > Plants > Peat moss > Unclassified... | reverse complement strand
TTGGGGGAAGCCACCACCTTCCCCCATATAGTATACTCTGCAGCTCTCCGCCGAGGCTACATCCAAATGGCTCTTTTTCCCGGGACTCCCAAGTTGGAGTCCCAAAATTGTCCCGGGTTGAAGTCTCGGGATTTTGGACGTTCATAGTTCTTCGCCCCAAACTCAGATCGGGATGAAGTTTGAACCAAAGTTGTAGTTCTTGTTAAGAGCTTTTCAACGCCATGTCGTACTCTTTAAGGAGACGTTGGGAAGAGGTTGATTCCCGACTTTTAGTGGTCGGGAGTCAAACTGGCAGTTTGACTCCTGGCCCTTCTTTTGCCCATAACTTGGGCTGCAGATGTCCAAATGGCCAATGCGAGGCCATTTTGGGCATCTACTCTTCAAGAAATTTCCATTGATATAAAGAACGCACCAAGGCGAGGAGATTTGACCCCTCAAATCGTCTTCTGAGTTTTCGGGAGTCCTGGAGGACTCCATTTTCCCACTTTTGGGAGTGTGAATTGCATTCTCACACTTAGCCTCAAAGTGGGGTTGCGACATAGGTGGTATTTAACAATCTACATTCCAAGCTACGGGATCTAATTGTCGCAATTAAACCCAAAAAAGAAGATTTTGGCAAGGAGACAAAATTTGTTGGAGCTCAAATGCTTGACATAATCTTTCGGTTTTGGTTTCTTGTTGATTTGAATTTCAAACTATAGGAATCCAAGGATGAGGATGAAGACAAGGATACCTCTTCAACCAAACCGGATCCTAACATAAAGCGTAAAATGCCAAAACCATTTCCTTAAGGTGAGCCAATTGATCTTGACAGCCCTCTTCAAACACAGTAGGAACTTCATTAGTCAAACCAACATTTTTCCGGTTCTACCCTGGAAAAGGATATATTGCTAACAATGGGCGGTTTGTATGTGGGATGCTTACAACAGCAACTACTAGCCCCATCCCTTGGGAAATCAACACTTGGCAAACGATCCCAATCATGGGAGCCAAGCCTGAAATGGCAAGATAAGACAAGGAGTCCAAGTCCAAAAACTCCATCGGAATCGTCTATGAGGCCTACCCTCACATTTTTCGATACTGTACCCTCTCACACCCAGTCCTTGTTGCAGAGGTTGCATGATAAGTTGTAGGGTGAGGGTATTCTAGTCCATGGCATATTGGAAATGGACACTCCATCATATTTCAATTCTGATGGGACCCAGACAAGGTCCCTTCCCAAGGATGTTGAGGCTTCATTTTTGGTATGCCTCTTTTCACACCCTTGGTTCAGTTCGGATTATAACCAGAGTCTCTTCCATGGCAATCCTTTTTGTAAGGTCTGGAGGATCACTTGCGTGTTTATGGTACATATGTGCATACAATAATCACATTGTGGCACGCTTTTGAGGTAGTCACTACCAAAAAGGAGGCTACATTTGAGGAGGCCTTGAATGCGAAGAACAAGGTCCTGCATTTGAAGAATGGGTTGCGCCATGTTCAAACACAAGCTTGGAAAGATGCCTTCATGATCCAAGCATTAGAGTTGGCCAAGTCCAACTTCACAAGAATGCAAAGTCGATTAGACAAGTCCCTTGCCAAAAATGAAGAGTATCAAACTCAACTCCCTACCCTGTAAGATCGGTTGTTAGTCATTTAGGCTAACTTGGATCATCTACAAGTTGAAAGGGCAGAATTAGAGGTGGAGTACTGGAAAGTGGAGGCCAACCAGAAATCGCTAGAGTTCGTTGTTGCACCAGATGTGTGCAAGCTCACAATTGCAACAGATCGAGCTAAGCATTTTGAAAAGGAAATAGTGGACTTAAACGTGAGATTAAGCTCCTAGGTAAATGACTTGAAGAAGTCTATCAAAACCATCAAGCACCTACTATTTAGTGTCCAAGAGTTGTCCTACCATGCTCCTATCGCCCATGAACAATTGGATGACCTGCAAATGCAAATTCGGTCGCTCATATGGAAAGTTATGGACATAGATTATTCCTTCCATTGGATGGCCGAATTAGAGATGATTAGAATTGAAAATGCATTCATGAAAGTGGAGCTCCTCATTTATCAACAAAAGGTCAGAAAGAATTAGACTAAACAATGGGAGTTCTACAAGGCATAGATTATCAAAATTTTGAACGATGCCGTTGCTAACTACTGAAAAGACAAAGAATTGCTATGACTTCTAGGTTACTATCAATTTTAGGTTAGAACCAATTTTAAGTTACTACTAATTTTAGGTTATTACTAATTTTGAGAAGAAGTTTATTAATATAATAAAAAAATCAGCTATTGCCTTTAATTTCAATTCCAAGTTCTAGATGTAAGATAAGGTTGGATAACTTGGAATTTGGGAGGATTTATAGGGATTTTTTAATTTTTTTAGGATCCCCATCGTTTTTTGATGGACTTGAAGTCTTTTCTTGGGGAAGCTCAAAGGGTTTTTTTTCTAATATTTGTTTTGTGATTATTATAATGTAATTTGGCACTTTGAACTTCCTTGCATGAAGTGAGTTTTGTTTTTGTTCAAGTTTTTTGCTTTGCAAAGTGTGTTGAAGTTGTCTTTCCCACTTGCTGATATGACTGCTTGCTTTGAAGATGCTACAAAGTTGTTTATTGTTATCTACTTGTTTTATTTAAGAAAAAGTGGTGAGCTATTTGCCCAATTATTTTCTACCTATTTTAAAGTGACTATTTGTCATTAAACACTAACAAATTTGAGGTCTTCAAGTCTTCACTTATTTTCAATCAAATACCCAAAAGCACTTGAAAATTCATTGAGTGGGCCTAACACCAATAACACAATGTTATTAGTTAAAATGTATTATAGTCTATAAGGTTCAAACCACTTCCTAATGAACTTACTTAATTGAAATTTACTTCCCTTAGGAAACCATAGAACAAAATTTCCAAACTTGAATCACTTTTCTAGGTGATAGTACTAACTCTATAAAATTCAATTCCACAACTGAACATCAACTATCTCTTGTGCTCATAATTTGTCACTTTGCAATTTTTCTATATCAAAAATTCTATCTATTATGACCCTAACTAGATTTGCATCCATGTGGACCCCACTAATGACTAGCATAACATATTTTGTTGGCTTAAGTGGATGCAGTCCATAAACTAGTTTATAAGGGGTATAACTTGTGGTTACCTTAAAAGTTGTTCTATAGGATAATAATGGGAAAATGTTCATCACAATTTGTGTTGTTATCACTAACTAGTTTCGTTATCAATGTGCCAATGACCTTGTTAGTTGATTGAACTTGCCCATTCCATGTGGATAATAAGTGGTTGTCACACGTTTCAACATAAAATTATCAATTAAATACTTGATGGCATGGTTAATGAAATGCACACCTTGATAAGTAAATATGGTTAATGGACATTCAAATTTAGTCAATATGAATCTATCCTAGGTGAAACTAGTAAAAGAAAGTATAAAACATGTAAGTAAAAATATAGGGTGCAATATATTGGTTGTTGGGTAAAAATTATGAATTAATTAGTTAAAAATAGTGTACATTTTATTCAAATAATCAATTTAATTATAATATACAACATGTAATAATCTAAAATAATGAATTAAAATTAATATAAGGTGGCTTTAATGTGTATATATTAGAAAATTAGATAACAATAGGGTGAAAAAATAGGTTGAACAACTATCTAATACCCCCCCTCAAAATGATTGTTTGACGCACATAGATCCCAAACTTTATAGTAAGTGTCCCCCCCCTAAGGAATTTGCACAAGAATTTAATTACAATCATAATGGTGTTAGTGTTGCATAGCTTTTGCCTCCAACAATTAATAGAATAATCTATACCCACCAATATGTATTTGTTGTGAATCATTTAATTAGTTTGATCAGAATCGAATCCCCATTTCATGAATTGTTTTTCAAGAAGTGTTGTCATTAATTTTGCCAGATTCGAAATCACAAGTTCTTTAATTCTTTAACAAACATTACAAGATCTATAGAAACCAATTACATTTTTGAATAATGTTGGCCACCAAATTCATGCATCAAAGATGTTTTTTAGCCATTATGTTTACTACAAAATGGCCTCTAACACCTTGATGAAGCTCTTTAATGATGATTTGTGCTTCTTTTGTAGTTACACATTTTTGGAGTTTGTTGTCTTGTCCCAATCAATATTCCATCAGTGTGAATGGTTATGCTTTTCTGGTTAACCTATGTTTTTGAGTTATATTCAATGGCCTAAACACTTGTCATGTTTGTAGAAACTCCTTAACATCCCTTGGCCAGATTGGTTGCATATGGATGTAATCACAATCAAATGAGCCAATAGTGACAAAGGACTCAACCACAAATGGGCCTTTTTTGAACATTTTGACTTTTTCATAGAAAGGAATTTTTGAAGGATTTTTTCTTGCAACATGTTCTTAAAAATATTGACAAGTTCCCCAATAAATTACATTACATGTGTTAACTCTTTTTGAATAAATATGAATATTCTAAAAGTGTACAAATTTTGCTAGATTATAAGTTTCATCTTGAAAAATGATCATAATTTCAAATCATGCTAAAATATGATAACTACTTTAAGTATTAGTTGTTGTATCATAAGCCAAAATTTTGTTCATATGTCATACACATTATGACCCATTTACATCTAGCAAATGACTCTTGAAGTTAAAAAATTTTGAAATGATATTTTGAATTTCTAAAAATTACAAGTGCCAAAAATTTCAAATTATGAGTGCTTTTCATATGTGGATGGTAGATTATCATCATTTCAAACTTTTCCCATCAAAATTTCTTAATTAAAAGAGTCTTTAGCCCAATGTTGAATAAAATTGATTTTGGGGTGTTCAAGTTCAAAAGTCCTTTAATAAAACCAAAACTCAACTTATTAAATTAATTTTTTGAATTCTTCAACACTCCTATAAATCATTTAACACAAATTTCCTTGATGAACATGACATTAAAGTGACATTACATAAATATGTTAAATTTTTTTGATAGTTTTTCTTTTGTCCAACATGGTTTTTGGCTTGTTTAATTGTGATCGCACCCATATGGAACAACATTGCATCTATTGTTTGATAACGTATTCCCATGGGTTTTGTGGGATTTGTTAATTTGGACAATGCATCCGTTACCACATGGGTGCATCTTGGCTTATATACCAAAATGAATTCATATTCCATAAAAAGTAATAGCCATCTTGCAATCCTTCTTGAGACATGTATTAACTAGATAGACCAATGCCTTGTGATTTACATAAAAAACAAATTTATTGCCTAGGGGATAATGTTTGAAGTTTGAATTTGTGAAGTGCAAACACCATAGTTAGTGCCTCTCATTTTGTAATATTGTAGTTCCTTGTTGCATTGTTCAACAATTTGGATGCATATACTACAAGTTGATCATGTTTCCTTGTAACATTTTGAGATAGCATAATACCTATTATTAATAGTGAAGCATATGTATGAACATGAATTTTTAGCTCCCACTTTTGGGCATATTAAAATTGGTGCTTTTATGTACCTATGCTTGATAAATTCCCAAGTTTCTTAACACTTTGTAGTCCACAAAAAACGTTTTGTCTTCCTCATTAACTTTGTTATGTGAGCCATAATAAACAAAAAAAATTTGATAAAAATTTGGTAAAATTGAACCATGTTAAGTTCGAACCTATATGTGTTGTGGATTGGTTTGTACATGCATTTACACTCTAGTTTGGATCTTTTTGGAATTTAACAATTTACTTTCCTTAGACATTATAAACCTTAGAATAATTCTAGAGAAGACCATGAAAGCATAATTTTTAAAATTAAGATTAATCTTGAACTTTTTACATTTTTCAAAGCACAATTTCAATTTAAACAAATGATTGTCCATGTCACTGTAAATTGTAAAGTTATTTAGGAACTCTTTTAAAATAATTTGTCTAAGTATTCCTTGAAATCTTTGTTCATAATTCTTTGATAAGTTGGTGGTCCATTTTTTACTCCAAAAGGCATAACTACCTATGTGAATGCTCCCCAATCTATCACAAAGGTTGTTTTGTATTTGTCCTTTGGTGTTACAAATATTCAATGATACCCAAAATATCCATCTAAAAATGAGTAAGTATCATGGCCTTCAATTATATTCAATACATCATCAATAAAAGGTAAAAGGTATGGGGTTTATTTTGTGGTTGCATTCAATTTTTTGAAGTCTACACAAAATTTGAATTTTTCATTTTCTTTGGTACCACTATGATTGGGGATATATAGGTTGCTTCTTCCACATTAAGTTGAATGAATCTAGTTACCAACAACTTGTCAATATCTTGTTTGATTGCTATAACATAGTTAGGGTTCATCATGTACCTAACCCAATGTTCTAGCGCAACTATAATGGTATTCTTTTAAGGTTTTTGCATGTCCATGCAAAAATGTTTTTGTACTACTACCTCAACAAATGCTCCAATGAATGCATCTTGGCATGCTCCAAATGTGCATTCACCTTAACATGTTGGGGATTATCCTTTGTTCCCAAATTGAATTTAATCAAAGTTGTTCCTTGGTTAATAGCCAACCAATAATTTTCCATTCTTATATTTAGACCGCTGCAAATGTTTCATTAATATGTATATTTTTTGGTTTGTGGTGGTAATAAGTTTCAAAATACATTTTGTTTTCCAAGGCGACTATAGGTTCATGTGACACTCCTATTCTTGACACCGCATTGTTGTTTTATTTTACTTTTGGTACTAAAACTATATATATGGTTTCTTTAATTTCTTTTTCCTTGGCCAATTGACTACATAAGATAATATTGCTCTTATAGGTAAGCTAATAGTTGTTATGGCAAATAACATAGGTTCAAACTCAAACATAACATATTCTTCTTCATCTATTATTCCATTCTAAAAATCATAACAACAATATTTCACGTTACTTAACATTACTACCCAAATGCTTGGTGATAACTATGGTTTTGATTGTCCCATTGCCTTGTATAATGACCATATAATGACCTTAGTCATGTGTTACCTTGGCATCCTTTAACCATGGTTTACGTGGCACCATAGAATAGTTAGAATCCACCACATTGTTCTATATTATAGTAAATGTAGCTACATAGGGAATGCAAAGTATATATATTTGTAGATCATGGATTAATCCCATTGGTTTAGTGGTAGCTATTTAATTTGCCATCCTTAGGTTATATGGTGCAAGTTTAGGTTTAAATAAATCTAACTTAGTTCATAATTGTTCTGTAACGATGTTCACACCTAACTCACCATCCAATAGCACATCCTATATGGTATTCTTTTCAATTTGTACTTGAATAATTGCCATATGGTTATTTATAACAATTATAGTTGTGTTTATATCAAGTGCAAAAAAAACTACCAACTTATCTAATACTGTCTTAGGCCATCCCAATGGTTTGTTTAATGTCAACTTATGCCATAAGTACTTAGGGTCAAGAGTTTTCTTGAGTAAATGTCCAAAGTTCATAATATAACTTGTTTCCAACATCTATTTACTAATATTTTGGAAATTTTCCTCTGCATAGTTTATTAAGGGAACATAAGGTGCTTCCTATGGTTTTGATGCTATTGAATCTAGCATTCCAACCTAGCTAATATTCCAATCTATTATTATTGCAAGGGGCATCTGCATAGTTGGTTTATTGACCTACGACTATTGTATGGTTTCCAGCATGGTTTTCTTCATATTCTCCTTTGCTTCCCAATCTATTGCACATTTGTTTTTCTTCGATTCCTATTCCTTGAACACCTATACTTTAGAAACCTCGCTCTTGGTAAACGAACATCCACCATATTCACAAATGCAATGGTAACTTTTACATCAACTACAAGTTTCTTATTAGTAGTCTTGTTGCTTTATCCTTAAATGTGTTCTGCAATTCACCGAACTTTGGACATGTAGTCATTTAATGTCTAATAATTTTGTAGATGTGGCAAGGGTATGTCAATGGTTTGAATGGTCTAGCCATTTATGCATTGACTTCTACTACAAGCATAGTTGGTTACTTTTTTTTTAATTCTGACACAAATCACATTGTGATTAATGTTGTGGCAATTAGTACAATACATGCTTGGTTTCCTCCTAAAGTTGGATTTGTGGGTACCACTGTGGTCTTTGATACTTGAGGCGTCGAAAAAATATTCTATGTTTTAAGCTCTAAAATCCTTTCCTCACATAACAATGTTGATTCCTTGTGATGTTGTAATGTCACCTTTTTCATTGTTATAGTTGAAATACATAAATAGGATTGTAAGTACACATGTTCATCATTCTACACTGTTTGGTATTGTCTACAAGAGGCCTGTTCCAAATCTACAAATTTGCAACTTGGAAAATCCTTCATGTAGTTGTTGCACTAATATGATGCATTGTCCTTGAATGTGAAATTGAAAAACATTATTGTTTTTTCATCTAGTGTTTCACCATTAGCTTTAATGGAAACTTCAAATATTTGAACATGAACATCCGGATTATAAGTTTTCTTATATTCAAAATAATTCAATGGATTCTGGTAAGACCAAATATATGGTATTGCAAATATCCCTACTACTATTGTAGAACCTCTTAGAATGTCAAATGGTTTTCTTCTTCGATTTAGTGGTAATGTTGTGGAAGCAAACACTATTGTTGTTGGGTTCCTTATAGTCATCACTACTAGTATTGTGCCATGGGTATCCACTACCACAAGTTTAACTAACATAAAATTAGTAGGTATTGTTCCCCTAACATGTGAATACATCCCATGGGTGGTTACAATTGCGTTTATAAACAAAAAATGAGATAAGTTAATTGGTTCTACAAAACTTGTAAATTTTTTGTCATCCCTTGTTGCAAATGGGTATAAATGCAAAGTAGTTCTAATTGATTTTATTCTTGTCACAACTTTTGTAGTTTCTCCCATTGCTATTATTTCCAAGGATGATCTAAACATTGTACAATTGGTGATGCACTAATGTGAGTAAATATTCTTGTAGTTGACATAGGTTGGGTTGTCCAATTTGTAGGCATTGGGCTTGTACACCATATGTGTTCTATTTTAGTGTATCCAGTCCTAGTTTGAACTGCTCTCAATCAAGCTCAATTATGAGTCAAATGAGAATGAAATGGTGGTTAAAAACATGAACTATAATTGATGTTCTTTTTAGTTCTCTACCATCCACAAGGAATGGTGGGCACCTATTGTCTATAGCAATAAGAAGACCACAACAAGTAGAACTAAAAGATCATTGATATGAAGGTGATGGTAGACAATTAATTGTAGCAATGAAAAAACCAAAGCAATAACCAAGACCACAATATCATGAAAATCACAAAGGTGATGGTAGTTAATTGATGGTTGTAGCAATTAAAAAATCATGATGATGATTAGGACCACATGATCATGAAGGCGATGGTGGGCAGTTATTAATTTGGAACAATGAGAAGACCATGACAACCATGATGACTAGGACCATAAGATGGTAAGATTAGGAGGGTGATGGTAGGCAATTGTTGGTTGTAACAATGAGAAGACCATAATGATGATGACCAAAACCATAAGAAGATGAAGAAGAGGAGAGTGATGGTGTACTTGGGTAATGGCAAGTTGCAATAACAAAAAAAACACCACAACCACTAACCACTTGTGTGGGCTACAACACAAAAAATACCACCATGAGCATAGCACAACAAGAGAATCACAAAGATAAGGGCAATTGCATAGCAAGATGAAGAAGAGGAGAGTGATGGTGTACTTGGGTAATAGCAAGTTACAATAACAAAAAAAACACCACAACCACTAACCACCAATGTGGGCTACAACAGCACAAAAAATACCACCACGAGCATTAGCACAACAAGAGAATCATGAAGATAAGGGCAATTGCATAGCAAATAGCAACAAGCAATGAAAAGAACACGACCATGAAGAAAAGATTTGACCTTCAACCTTCAACAACCTGCCACACTTAACCCCCAATAAAAAACCCCTAACCCTAAATTGGAATTGGACCCTGATTCTCCGCAAAAATTGGGGTAATTTTGATTCTTTAGGCCACTTAAGAACCGGACCCAATTCCAGTTTTTTGTTAACAAATAAGTACCCAAGGGAAGGGGAGTCCTAGCCAATCCCTCCAACCTCCCCTAACCCTGGTTCTAGTTCCTGCCTAGTTCCACATCTTGGAACTAGGTCCAGTTAGATTTTGAATAATCAAAACCAGAACCAACAATGGGTACCTGGCTAACCTGGGTACCCACACCAAAGCTGAAAAATTCTAACCATCTTGGAGAAAATCTGGAAAAAGATATTTTTCTTCATAAAACACCAATCTGGTCAAATCAAAAAATTGTAGGAAGGAATTCAAAAACCTCTGTTACAAGGTGCAGTTTTATTATAAAAAGTAAAGCAACATAACACAAATTTTGAAGCATATACTAGCACATTTGTACATTGCAATTTCGACCTAAGTAGCCTCTTGGTATAGTAACAATACCTACCATGTTTAATATGGTTTTCTTACACTATTTTCAGGTGCATACTGTAGTCAGTGTTATTGTTGGGCAAATTGTTTATCAGAAATGAAAAATAACACAACAAAATTGTAGTTTGTGGGGAATTTTTCACCATTTTTCAAAATAAAAATAATTAAATCAGCCACATCTAGACCTATAGGCACTTCCTAGTCACACCTAAGTCACAGAACTTTTTTAAAAATGTTACAGCGCACCTAAGACAGGCACCCTTTAATACTGCTTAATGCTGGGGATCCTTGCTAGTGGACCTACTTGAGGAATGTGATAAAAATCCCCTGATTGTCATGGGTTTAGGGTTTTCAAGTGACATGCCCTCCACCCCCCACCCAAAATATCCCTTATCATTCAGGAATGATGCACGTGAATGAACTATAATACAAAAGATTATAATTCACTAAAAATGAACTCACCCATACGTACCACATTGATAATTTGATTGGCACCGTTGTTAAGCTTAATTCAGGTCTACTGTGGTAAGCATACTTCAACCAAACAACATGGTTGGCTGCTCAAGGAGATGTATGCTGTGGAGGTCCAAGCTTTGCTGGAGAGAGACACACAGATCATAAGGAATGTAGTTGTTGTGCTCTGGAGAAGGAAGAGTCAAAACAGGTTTTGCTGTTGAGGAGGGCCATCAATGTTTCAGCAAAGCTTGAGCACACCAGCAATGTTGTCCATTTTGAAGCAGCCTTTCTAGCCTGTGCACCACAACCGTCTTCTGTGTACACAAAACAATTCAAAGGAAATGATGAGTGAAGGTTGGGCAATAACACTATAAAGACAAAAATTCAAAAACAATCAGCAATATGAATCTACAAAACATATACACAAGGTACAACAAAATTTACAATAATTCTTCTTTCTATGCTTCAGCCACATCTGACAAGTGGATCCATTGAATCTCTCAATTGAGAAAACACAGTTAATCATCCTGGCCTCTATGGTGGGTACTCCTGGACAAAAGTATCAGACATGGCTGTCTCACAAGATCAATGTTGAGTCAAGTCTGTACCCTACATCTCTACTGATATCATTTTCTTACTACCCACATATTCTGCAGATCAAGTACCAATGTCAGAATCTTTGGCTCAGGATTACCATCAATCAACTTCTTACAATATGAATTGTCCTCCTATTCTTTATTTACTTGAAAACTAGAACTGTGCAGTTCAAACTATCAAGAACGTTGAAAAAAAATGCTCTAATAAATGATCTTTATAAGATCCAAAACTCAACAGTCTATAGTAGGAAAAAAGTCAAACCAGAGTGATGGAGTGAATCACTTTCAGTCTTGAGCTTAATCCATCCCCCATCAGCATCCACACCACTGAATAGCTACTTTCCATTCCAATACTAGGACAAGGCAGCACTTCTGCATCCAAACCAAGCATATGTTGTGTGCAAAGCTTCTCAGTACCTTATGATTCATAGGTCATAATCTTTTAAGTCTAAAATTGTTGAGGTTTTTTAGGGGGTTGACTTTTACCAGAGCTGGAGAAGGCCTAATGATCCCTGTTCTGATCAAATCCATCTTAAAACAGTACTTGACCTGCTCTTCAAGAAAGCTAGTCTGGTTTCATTTACCTGAAGAAGTGTTGGCCCCACATTCAGATGCTCAACTAGAAGCACAACTCTGCTTGACCCTGTTGTTGGATTCATTTCCCCTCAGGGAACTAGAAAGTTTTGGCTTGGAGCTCTTATAGACTTCAATGTCAAAAGGCTGTTGAGAGACTTGCAATGCTTGTTCTGACACACTAGCATGGTCAGAACCACCCAATGCCTCTGTTATAACAGCAGATCCCAGGCAGACTTCTTTCTGATAGAATGCTGTATATTGCCCAGGTGCCAACCCTTGGTCATCCTCTGAAAGAGTCACTATTGCTGTGCAAACATTGTTTGGAACTAACACATCAACCCCACTACACGCTGGGGATTCAAACTCCAGATTGCAGTTGTATGATCTTGGACCATGACGAACCTGACAAAACCCACCTCCGAATTGATGTTATTGATCTTGGGCAAGATTTTTCACCAGTAATAACAGAGCATAACTTTCACATGAGCCCAGAAACACCAGACAAGACAACCTTGAAAAGAACACACATCCTTACAACTAGAAGCCTGATACCTTGCATTCCAGTCTGGCCAGATTTGTTGGAGGATATCCTGAAAACCAGCTAAAAGATGCCACTCGAAATGCTCGCCTCCGCTTCTCTTCTGAGTAGTATTTCCGTGATATGAAGACCACATTGTTTTCCACGTCTTTAGCCACCACAAACCTGGCATGAAAAAGATAGGGTGACTTCATAAACTTTTTCGATGTCTGAAATTAGCAAATGAAACAGAAATCTAGAGGCACCTGATATTTTATGGGTAGACAGGCTTTACTTGAGAAGGCAAGGAGTTCATACCAGGGTCCATTTGAAAGATACAAGCCATGACGTTGACCTATGGTGTAGAACCAAAATCCTTTATGGAGACCCAACAATTCCCCTGTCTCCGCTTCTATAAGTCGACCCTCTTGCTCACCAAGGTGCTTGGCAATGAACTCATTGAACTTCACCTGCAAATGCCCACAACAGAACATATGATCAGAGAGCTAGCTGAATATGTATCAAAAGCTATGAATACCAGGTTTTGTGTGGATATGGCTGGACCATGACACCAAACATGAATATGTTATCAGTGTGATGAAGAAAAGTCTCATCAATTTGTGTCTTCAGCAGTCCATGCTCCAATGCCTGTGTGCCATGGGTCTCTACATAACACATGATTCCTTAGGGAGAAAATAGTTACTTTGCCAAGGAAACAGATGCCTTGAGAGTCTTTGCGGTGTTTGTTGGAGAGCCCCATAGCTTCTGCAAGCTCCCGCACTTCCACCTGCATTTGCAGAACTGTCATGATGAGAGATACCCATTTAAAGTGTCATCACTCAAGATACTGCCTATCAATCTCATCTGCTCTTTAAGTGAAGACTTTGTAGTGCACCAAATGTGAAAGTCTTGCAGCAAAATGGTGGTTCTAGATGGAAAAATTAGAACAATCTTGTTTAAAACCTCAGCAGTAATGACTCTGCCTTCTCCTTCCCTCTATTTACTATTTCACAGAAGGCGAATAGTACAACTTTACTGACCTTTGTCAATCCACCAAGTGGGAACATCAAGCGAGACAGCTGTGCTTGTGTCAAATGTGATAAAAAATACGTTTGATCTTTCACCTGGTCACAAATTCAGAAACTTCCACATCAGATGTGCTGAGAAGAATACTCACTGAACCATGCTACTTCAAAGATACAAAATTACACACACAACATGCACACTGGTCTAGCCATTGGCCAGAAATTATGGTTTAACGCGCTATTCTCCAAACTCTTGGGTTTTCAGGAAACCGAAATAGCCATACTCTCACTACAGCCAAAATCTATGCAGACCAGTAAAAGGATGGATTGAGGAGAGAGAGAGATTTGAGGGAAAGTGGTGAGATAGACTAAATGCTTTACAACCTGATCTGCAGATAACAGCAGCCTTGCACCCAAAAAGTCTCCATTGATTGCAGCATGTTCCACACGTGCATAATGTCCTGAAGCAACACGATCAAACTGGGCATCCTCTACATTCTGCAGAAAGGCACCTGGAGCAACCAAACATCCCCTGGCTCCCCACATCATTCTCATTCCACAATAACATTGAGAACAATACACATTGAACAGTCTAGCATTGAGTTTCTGAGATGTTCCTCCATGATGTGCACAAATTTCTCAAAAGGTCTAAAGCCCAGAGTTGATGGAGACATAGTGTTTCATTGCAGGTGAAAAGAAAAAGCCAATCAATGCTACTCACCAAACTTTATACGGGAGTTGCAAAGAATGTCAGGATTTGGTGTTTGACCTGCTTGGATTTCAGAAATACTGTGAGACACCTGAATCATGACAAATTGTCCTACCTTAGGTTAGATCATGTTATTGCAAAATGCAGTCATGCAAATCCAATTTCCTGAATAGACTAAACAGGAAACAACAGGAAACTGCTGATAGCTTCACCCATTATTCCTCTTACAGAAGCTCACAAAGTGGATTCCATTGCACATACCACAAGCTTCCAGTACTCATCAGTGAGATGCACCACTTGCAGTTCCACTCCTACCTGCAAAACCCAACATTTGATTTCTAACAGACCCAAAGACCCTAACATCAAATTACAATCTGAACTGATTGAAATCTATGTGCATGGACTTTGCACAAAGTGAGAGGAAAAGTGAAAAGAGGAACTGTGCAGGGACTGACCTCATTGCAGACTGCTTGTGCATACTCGAGATCTTCCTCCCATGGACACTCTGACCAAAAATTCTCAAAATCCTCCTACAAAACCAAATTGAATCGTGCATGGCTTCAGAGGATAAATCAGGAGTTAAAGAAAGCAGAAATGTTCAGCATGAGGTTGAAGAACTCTGGTTAAGTAGATGAATTGCAAACTTAGAGAGAGAGAGAAAAGGAAACTTCATAGGGTACCTGGAACCATATTTTTAGGTAAAACGCAGTGCAATTATGACCAGCTTCACAAAGCAAGCGCAATGCAACACTGCTATCCACCCCTCCACTAACCAGCACTGCTACTTTGAGAAGTTCCCCCCTTTCACAGCACTCAAAAAGCCTATCATTCAACTTCCAATCTGCAAACTCATCACACCAAAGAGCAACTAAGCACCTGGAAATATGGTAAAATCATTGCAAAAAGATCCAAACCCTAAAATGCTTGGCACCCACAAAAGAGACAGTCAGAATTTGCATTGAACAAATCTTCCAAAGAGCCGAAACACAACACTCAAAAAGTTTATCATTTGACTTCCAATCTGCAAACCCATCACATCAAAGAGCAGCTAAGAACCTGGAGACAGGGTAAAACTATTGCATAAAGATCCAAATCCTAAAATGCTTTGCAAGCATAAAAAGACAATCAGAGTTTGCATTTCAAACAAATCTTCCAAAGAACCGAAACACAGCACTCAAAAAGCCTATCATGTGACTTCCAATCTGCAAACCCATAACTTCGACGAGCAACTAAGAACCCAGAGACATGGCAAAATCATTGCATAAAGATCAAACCCTACGATGCTTTGCACACACTCAAAAAGCCTGTCATTCGACTTCCAATCTGCAAACCCATAACTTCGAAGAGCAACTAAGAACCCGGAGACATGGCAAAATCATTGCTTACAGATCCAAACCCTGAAATGTTTTGCACCCACAAAAGAATACTGCAGACACAGTGCACCCACAAAAAAAGACAATCAAAGTTTGCACTCAAACTAATCTTCCAAAGGGCCGAAAAACACCTTGCTTACTCTCCAACAAATCTTCCAAAAGAGACGAAAGAAATTGCTTACTCTCCATAGTAGCAGAATCCGGAGGCAATGACAATCCATCCTTCTCCTCCTCCTCCTCAGTCTCAGGCTTATTCAAAGTGCAACAAGATTCATCATCCGCAACTCTCAAAACCTTACCAAACTCCAATTCGCCGCTCCGTGTCTGAAAGCCATTAGTAAACACAGCAGCAGCAGCGGTAGCACTGTGGTGGTGGCGCTCTACAACAGCAGCTGGCGTTTGCTGGTGTGCAACGACAGCAGCAGCACCGCCACCACCACCGAGGCTTCTTCGTCTCCAAGAAGCATGCTTTCCTCCTGCCACGAATTGGGAGCAAAAATTGGGTCTTTGGATAGAGGGCGAAAACCTCTTCGCGATGGAAACATTTGGTGCCAGGAAAGGGCATCTCAGTTGCTGATGGAGTCGGAAAAGCACGACGTGCATGGCAGGCGCCATAGCTCGAGCTTCGCCCACGAAAGCTGTCGCGTTTACAAAACACAAAATCTGTGGTCTGATCTCACCGCAATGCCCGCCAACCAAAAGAACCGGCGGTTATAACTCTCTTGACTGTGTGTCCATAAGTATAGGATGGTGGCCGCTTTGTGGAAGACCCGGGTTCCGGGTGTGTAGTGAACCGACGGTTCTCAAGTGCGCAGTTACCGGGCCCTCCTTCGTAAGACAAGAGGCTGTGGCCTAAAAATTACATCCTCCCTAAAATTATATTATAGTGAGAATGCAAACATAAGAGCTAGTTTAGGGTAAATGGGTTTAGGTTCAAGTTTTGAGTAATCATCTGATTTTAACAAAATAGATTTTGATTTGGAATTTGTTATTAATGGAATGGAAAGGTGTTTTTCTTAATTATGTTTTTTCATAGTTTTTTTTTTTTCCAACACCATAGTCACATATGATGAAAATGGCAAGCATATTTTCACTAACTTGTGTATCAATTTTGTATTTGATTTTTAAAAGATTGAATTTGAATCTAATTGAATTTAAATTCAACTTCAATCCAATTTGAACTCAATTCACTTTAGAAATTTGAATTGAATTGAATCGAAATGAGTTGCATTTCAACTCAATAAAATTTTGAATTCCATTCCATGTATTTGAATTGAATTTCGATTCAATTCAAGTTGCATGCAATGTCATTTTGCACCCATCCAACTTGTCCGCAACATTTTCCAAACCTAGTGGAGTATTTGGTTATAGTCCTTCATGCATGGCAACTTGTGGACAATCTCACATGCTTGTAGATCTATGTCAGAGTGTAGACCAACACCAAGCTTTTCAAACAACATTTTTTGATTACTAAGCATTGTGTCCATGCTTGATTATAAGTTTTGTATTGAAACAAATGCCTCTTCCACCTTTCACTCCATTACAACTATTTCCATAGACTTCCTTTTACCCTACTCCACAGTTTACCCTACTCCACTTCACCAAGCATAGATGATGTTAGCAACTCACCATGGATCCAAAACAATAAAGTGTGATTGTGTACAACTTGCAAAACCGTTAACCCTATCTACTTATATAATATCCATGGGTGGTCGTCCTTTAGGGGTCGAAGTGTAGTGACGGCTTTAGGTGACAAAACCAGTTTTGGTCCCCTTTTTGTTTTCTATGTATTGGAGTTATCCAGAAAGTCACCCTGTCTTTGGGCCTGCTTCCATTCCCTATCCCCTCTTTCAGTGGTATCCGCATCTCAGTATGAAATGCTGAAACTCAGCATTTAATGCACAAGGTTCGAGAGTAATTGTAGTACAGGTAGGAGCAGTAACACTGCCGCATTTTTTTCCTCACAAATTCCCTCTTTAAAATAAAAGATTCTCCAAATTTTGCCCAATATTTTTTTGCTTGAGGCCGTTGTCAAGTTCTCTCTACTAGCTACTGCTTTAGTGGTCCTATACAAATGTGTCAACCATTTAAGGAAAATTCATTTTTTGGGATGCTTGGGTGGTCATCCTTTCCATCCATCCGTCCCTTGGAACTCTCATCTGCCCACCCAGAAGATGACTCACCACCACCACCACCACCACTCCTGGACCCATACCGTCCCCCTCCTCTGCCTGGGTCACCAGAAGAAGCTCCATTAGTGGTCTGCATGTAAAAACCAGCATGAACTTCCACAATGGCACTTTCCCTGAGAGAAATCAAGGCATGCAGGTGGTGCACCCCCGCCACCTGTCTCTCCCCGTCCTCCCCTCCTTCCTCCACGCTCTTGAAACTTGCTGTCACCACCCCAACTGCTCTTGGCACCTGCTCTAGCCTTGCCATCTTTGGCTCCAACAAGCTTGAGGAGAAAGTGGTACAATCTACGAATTCTTCCTTCCTTTGCCACTTCAACTTTTGTTTTTTTTCCAGAGGGATATCTGGGCATATAGAAGAAG
>Ga0116229_10006834_pt1 | contig 18274 bp, 5 predicted proteins | sample S1TSphgellanicum_3_FD_87313 | JGI IMG/M metagenome (GOLD analysis project Ga0116229, IMG submission 87313) | Host-associated microbial communities from peat moss isolated from Minnesota, USA - S1T2_Fc - Sphagnum magellanicum MG | ecosystem: Host-associated > Plants > Peat moss > Unclassified... | reverse complement strand
TTCAACATTTGTACAGATAATTTAATTAGTGTCAAAGCTGCCATGGTACTATGGTGGCTAATCACTATATTTACAGACAGGGTTCTAAGCGCATTCATCACTTGTGCACTTTGTCTAGTGCTTTTTTTTTGGTTTTTTTTCTCGATTTTTTTTTCCTGGACTCGATTGGTGAGGATGATGATCTCTGCTCGATTCCATTTTTCGCGAATTTTTTCACTTCTGATTTCGGTCTGGGTTTTTTTGTTTTTTTTCTGCTCAGATTCTGGACTGGAGATGGTGGACTTCCAGGTCGCGGAGGTGATGAAAGAGAAGAGCACGGAAGAGGAGTAAGAGCAACAGCAGGAGTAGGAGGAGGTTTAGCAGCAGCAGCAGGAGGAGGAGGAGGAGGAGGAGGAGGAGGAGGAGGAGCAGCACCACTAGAAGAAGAAGAAGAAGAATCTGGGGTGCTGGAATTGTCGAGGGAGGAGATCAGGGATTTTTTTGGATTGTGGGGATTGACATTGCCACTATCAACAAGCTCCAGGACTGCTTTGATCGGCGAGACCGCAAACTCTGCTGGTTTTCCTTGCAATAATTGGCTCGCCAAAACCAGTGAGTATGCAACCCCAATAATTTGCAATGCTTCAGGGGCGAGTGGCAAAAGCTCAAGAGAGGTCAAAACAGCACCAGATAACAACAATCCAATACTTGCTACACCTCCAAACAATGCAAGCTTTGCCAATCCATCTTTCCCCACACGTTTCTTTGCTTCCTGCAATGCTTCAGACACTGTCATCTTTCCATACTTCTTCTTTGCTGCTTGCAAAGCCTCCTTCATCTGTTGCCGGCTCCCAAGGCCCAACATCTGTCCTGCTGTTTCCAAACCTTTTCTGCTATCTAGGGTTTCATGACTTGTAGGAGTCATCTCCAGAGGTAAATTCAGTTCTGCCGGTTGCAAGGGCTTAACTTCTTCTTCCAGCACCGGAGACTCATCCTGATACAGAGATTTCACAAAGATCCTTGCCCCCAGTCGTCGTTGACAGCGCCTACAACTTGCGACCTGTGCGACTGAGACCGACAAATTGCAAGCTTGTGATGACAATAGCCTTGAAGTCGGCAAATTTGCCGCAACTGATGATGACGATGGTGATGCTAGACAGCCATGTCTTGAAGAAACTGATGATGATGATGAGAAACAGCCATGGCTTGAAGAAGGTGCTATCACCGCCTGCGCCATCCTGCTTTCCAACCCCGCCTTCTCAGAAGAGGTTTTGCACTGAGAGAAGATTTCTGTTCACCAGCAAAGATTTCACAAAGGTATTGAAGCTCTGTAAGTCCTCAACCCTAGTCACAGTTAGGAAGCAACAAGAAAGTAGATCCCGCAACTCTGCAAAGGACTACTATTGTGAAAGGACTACTAATGTGAACGACATGTATATTCCTGAACTGGACATCTAGCCATCAAATCCACAAGTTGCGGCATGGCACTCTTGCATAGCTCTGCCGCTAAACGAGCGAAAAAACTCCTCTCCATGGAAACTTCGTTCAACAAATCCAGATCCGGAGTTAAATAATATCGGCAGCCGAAGAAGAAGCTTCAGAAACCGAGCAGCAAACGAACGGGTTTGCAAACCAACTTGCACTAAATCTAAGACAAAGAAGAAGAAAAACAACAACAACAACAACAAAAGCGAATCAACTCACCAGAGCAGAGCAAGAGCCTCTCAGAGCTTCTTCAACTTGTGGCAGGTTCACACATTCCTCTTCCTTTTTCCAGCTTCTCAGCCTCACAGAGACAGACAGAAGAATAAAAAAGAAAAGAAAATCTGAACCAAAAAAGGGAGGAGTGGAAGGGAAGGAGGTTGGGTAGAGTGGGGGGATAGTGAGCGAGAAGACGAGAGGTGCACAGCGATGCCGGAAACGCTGCTGCGAAAAGAGACAACGTGCGTGGATATCCCCTCCGAAAAACAAAACAGAGCCAAAAAGACGAGCAAAATACAAACAAACAGAGCCAAAACTCCTCTCAAGCAGAACTCAAGAATGTGGTCCCGGGTGGGATTTGAACGTCCAACCACTTGTTTTGGAGCCTCTTCTCCTAACCACTAGGGTAGCTACAAATGGCCATTGGCTATGGTATCCATGCATCCCTATAATTTCCTCTGTCTTTCCTTCAATTTGCTCTTTTCTTTTTTTGCTTGAATTTCTTTCATTACTAGGGTAGAGAGGCCCTTTGCCGTTCATGGGCTGGTGGGTGAACACCCGGAGAGTGGCTCGTCAATATCTTTTCATTGTTCATTTATGTATTTATTATTGATTGTTTGGCAAATTTTTTTAGTGTTCTGATTTTTGGCCTCTACTGTTTAGGGGGGCTTTTCTCAGATCGGTGTGGTGTGGAAGGTAGTTCCAAAATGATTTTTAAAAAAATTAAGCACCTTTAGGGATTATGGTGTGCGCTAGAGGATATGAAGATGAATAGTTGTGCATGCTTCCTTGACCCAAAAAAATACCCATGTGTTTGGTGTTGGTTTGGTTGTTCGGAGATGAGTCTTTGTGAATGGATTTATAGATTTTTTTAAACAATTTGCCAAGTTTGAACCCATGTTTTCACTTTGCAAATTTGTGAGGGTTAGTAATGGGTGTTGTATGATGCACTCCCAACCTCTTCAAGGGACTCAAATGTGAATCTAAGATGAAAACAGAGGAAGAGTAGGAAGTTGGGGCATGTTTTCTAGCTCGCAGCACTTCGGGGTAGAGGGGCATGTTGGAGCTCCAGTGACGCGCTCCCAACCTCCTTTATAGATTCAAACGTGAGTTTGAAGTGAAAATAACGGAAGAATAAAGAGTTGGGGCACATTCCCTGGCTCGCAACACTTTGGGGGTAAAGGGGCGTGCTGGAGTTCCAGGATGGGGACTAGGAATAGTGATAAGCATCAATTATTCACATAAACCTGCACAAACCAAACCACAAGTTGGTTAGTGCATAGTTTGAACAATTTTGGTGCTAAAACAAATCACGGACAAACTCGGACTCACAAGACTCACCACGGCCCGGACTTGGCAAAAGTCTCCACCTTCCCCCTTATAATATACTATGTGCCTCTCCACGAGGTCCACATCCAAATGACATTTTGTCCCAAGAGTCCCAAAATTCCCAAAGTTGGGACTCCCGCGACTTTGAAGACCCATAACTTTGTCTACATATCTCTGATTGAGATGAGGTCCAAAGCAAAGTTGTAAGCCTTGTCGATAGCTTTTCAATGGTATGTCGCATGCCACATGCACACAAGGAAATCGAGGTGATTCCTGACTTTTAGTGGTCGAGAGTCAAATTGTCAATTTAACTTTCAGCTTTTCTTTTGCCCATAACTTATGTTTCAGGTGTCCAAATGGGTGATGCAAGCCCATTTCAAACATCTACGTCCCAAGAGCTTTCCAATGATTGAAAAAACGTCTCAATCCAATAAGTTTTGACCCCTACAATCGACCTTTAAAATTTGGAAGTCCATTGGGACTCCAACTCCCAAAATGGGAGTTCACTTGGGAGTGTGAAGGTTCATTCCCTCGCACTCTTTCGCACTCCTGGGAGCATGAAATGTGACTCTTGAGCTCATTCTTGGCCCGCATCTTCGCAAGCCCTTGCCTTGGTCGCGAGCCCAAGGCTAGGGTTACGACATTGTATGGAACATTTACAAGGGTTTGAGGGTTTGGTTTAGGGGTGGGGGCTTGCACATTTAAAGAATTCCAATTCACCTTTAAAAAACACAATCCCAAACCCTAAAATGTACATAAAACACACATTGGAAAACAATAACATTTATTAATATGCCAAAAGAAGAGTTTTTTCCCAAGATTAGCATTTTGGTTTTCCTTCCAAAATTTGGACAAGGCAACAATTTGGTTGCAACTCTAACAAAATTGGACAGAACTCTTAAATAACATTTATAACAACAACATCTTCCTTACCAAAACACATGGAGGATAAGTTATAATCTTTTTTAGAGCTTTTAGTTCCTAATGTAATTTTGTTAAGATGTCTACATGTAGAACATGGAGAAGAGCAACACTTTAAAACTAAAATTAGAGGGAATTCAAATATGATTATAGAAGCAACATGTTTAATGCATGTCAAAGTAAAAATAAAGCAAGGTCAAGGTTCAAGATTAGGTTTGGGTTTAAGGTTAGATGCACATAAAAAGAATCTGATAAAAAACAAATAGCTAAAAAATAGAGGGAATTCAAATCTAAATGTAAAAGCAACACCTTTAATACATGTCAAAGTAGAGATTGAAGAAGGTCAAGGTTTTGAATCAAAAGTAGGATTAGGATTAAATGCAAAAAAGGAAGATCTGATCACAAACAAGAAGTTAAAAATTAGAGGGAATTCAAATTTAAATAGGGTTAAAGTTCAAGATTAGGGCTAGGATTAAGGTTAGATGTGAAGGGGGAAGATTTGATAAAAAACAAGGAGCTGAAAAAGTAAGCAGTAGCAATACTAGCCCCTAGATGAAATGTGAGGACATAAATCATAGATTATATGTATGCAAAGACATATAAGAAATATCTACTTTTTATTGGTTTAAACATTGTGCAAAAATAAATTCTAGAGTTTAAACACAACCAAAACATACCAAATTCTTGCAAGTTCAAGCAGAACGTAACAAGAGGTTCACGGCTTGCATGGAAACAATAAATGTCACATTGATGTGGAAAGATTTCAAGGATTTCTACAAATTCATTACATCTACTGGGTTTTTTTGGGAGCATGCGCTTGCAAATTTTTCAACCTTAATTCATTTCTTATCTTCTTAGGTTGAATTCAAGAAGTCAATAAGTGTGCTTATACTTGGGCCTAACTTTGAACTTAGCTCCAACTCCTTAGAGTTTAGGGTTAGGAGAGGAAAATGACACAAATCATGCCCTATAGACGGAGGAGTGGCACCATAGGGCTAGACAACAAGGAGAATGTGCCCTTAGAACTTGAAATCATGCCCCTTAAACCCAAGGAAACCCTAACACAAAAAGTAACCCGGGTTAGTTGATGTCATGAATGTTGCATGAGACCGACTAGCCTAGGGTACTTTTTGTATTGGGGCTTCCTCAAGTTCAGGGGGCATGATGGACAAGTGAAACTTTGGAGGAAGCCATGGAAGTAGTTGAACAAGATACTTATTTTTACAAGGAGCTAATATGAAAATAAGGGGTCAACACGATATAAGAATATATAAGAATATAAATATATTTTTGTATATTCTATATAAACTTGATAGTATCTTAGGTCCCGGAGACGATAAATTAAAGATTTCACATACCTCTAAGCTCTATTTTTGACCATTTGAATGGATATACTTAAAGTAGGAAAATGGGGCCACCAAAAGCACGTTGATAGAGGAGGAAAATGTAATAGCCTATGAATAGATTCTAATAATGGGGGAATGCAGCTTGTCAATATCACTAAACCAACTTAAGTTGAAGGTTGTAGAAATGACTCAAACAACGATGATACCGTTCTAAGATAACATACCTAGAAAAAATTGATGGTGATGGTTCAAGAACCAACGTCCAAATGTGGTCATAAAGCAAGCTAAAGGACTTGAGATGTGGAGGCACAATTTTTGATGGTTGTTTCCTATAACAATTTTTACACAAACTTGGTGTCATTATATAACCAACATCAATACCCTTTTAATCACATAAAGTGTATAAGCTAGCAAACAAGCAAGGGCACAAGTGCTAACAAGAGGGGGTCTAATGCAATTTATAACACCATCCCAAAATCTCAAGAATGGTTGATTATAAACTACATTGTTAATGTAGCAAGTGGGAATCTATTAAACTTTTACATTTAGACGGGGGTAGTTGAAAGATAATTAGATTAAGCTTTGCAAACCAAGTACATGCATGGTTATGCAAAAGAAGGCATGGATGACTTTTTTTTGTTTAAGGAATTTTTATTTTTCTTCAAGTGGTCTATTTTAGGTGGAGTGTCTACAACGAACTAACACTTACTAATTTTAAACAACCATGGTAGCCACATAACCCTAGAGAAGCAATAAAACAAGCCCATGACTTTGGATTGGACATGATAACTTTATTCGCGCATACCTTTCATGACCTTCAACCATTGGATGTCTCCTATTTTAAGCCATTGAAAACTGCATTTCAAAAGGAAGGATGCAATAATGGTTAGTAGAAACTACATGGAACTAAACAAGATCACTTTAGCCAAAGGGGTGGACTAGGCCTTAAAGCAAGCACTAACCAAAAAAAAAATCAAGTTTGAGTTTACGGCATCAAGTATATGGCCTTTGGATTCAAATGCAATGAACAACAAAATCTAACCTTCAAGCCTCTACACAACAAGGCCAAGTAATGAAGGAGAATATACATTGAATAACACATCAGATGAACAAGATGATCAAGGCCAAGGTGAGCATGATGAAGGAGAACATGTGTTAAATGATAAGGGCGAAAACGATCAAGGTGAACATGAACAACAACGTGAAGAAGAAGTTGTTACCACATATCTCCTCAATATACACACATCAGTTCACCAATCAAACCCAAGTTGTTTTAACCTAAACCGAAATACTACACAACATTATTATGTATATATGCCTCATAACCCTCCCATGACAGAAGATAGGGCAGAAGAAAATCTAGTAATAAATCTAATCAACCTTATAGTAAAAAACAAATGTAAAAAGAACAAATTTCTTTGAACCTGACTCAAGATACCATGAAAATGCACTAGTAGTTTTTATCATTCCTTCATCTACCTATAAAACCTATAGACCAAAGGAAAGGAACCCTTAGTAGGCTACTCATAGTTTCATGTCATGACCAGTGTTGAATATCTCGCAATTATGCATAAGAATGCTATGGAGAAGATAACTACATGTAATTAGGGAAATATATCATAGTGAAAGGTAGGAAAATAAGGTTTAAAAATTTGCAAATTACCTCATTACAAATGAATGGGCATTTTAGTGTGTAGCTACCAAATGTGCAAAAATAAATTTTGAATACATTTGGTCTTCAACAATTGTTAAGGAAGCAAGGCAACGTCTACGTGAACATCTACAAGCTTCTTAGGTTGCATAAGGGCTAGAGATCATTCCAATAATAAGATTTTAAAGGTTCATACTTAAACAATGGGAGGCAAGGTTACAAGTAAGTGCCAAAATGTTTACATGCAATGACATTACAGTGCACTTGCCTCATTTTACTAAATAACTAGAACAAAGGAAGGGGATTTAAGGTTCAGGAGGATCACCAAGAACTATACGCAAGAAAAAGGAAGAGGAAGACGAATATCAAGATCACGACCACAACCAAGAAAATCATTAACAATTGTGGCAAGAGTGAGAAGGAGGAAGATGAATATCATGATCATGACCATGATCAAGAGAATCGCTAGTAGTTGCAGATAAGAAAGAGAAGAAGGAAGACAACGATCAAGATTGTGACCACAACCAAAAAGATCACAACCAAGAAGATCAATAGTAGTTGCAACTAAGAAAAAGAAAGGAGGAGGACCACGAAGACCAAGATCATCAGCATGCAACAAAGGAAAAAAAAGAAAAGATGACAATCAAGATTGTGACCACGACCAAAAGGATCACAACCAAGAGGATCATTAGTAACTATAACCAATAAAAAGAAAGGAAGAGGACCACAAAGATCAAGATCACGACCACAATTAGGAAGATCACCAATAGTTGTAGCCAAAAAGGAAAAAGCTTGAAATGCTTGAGCTTAAGCAACTCAACTCAAAAGACATATTGGCAACACCATAATCACCTATGTTCCAAAGAGGGAAAATGCAGGGAAAATTTTGGTAGATGTGAGCGGAGGAAGAAGCAATAGTGGTTAACAACAAGTGTAGAAATTAAGGTTTTTCTCTTTCTTGCCCCCATCCACTACTAAAAATTTTGGGTTTTACAAATGTCGTTTGCAACTAAAATTCAGTTGCATGCAACACATGCAATTGCAAATTTGTGTAGTTGCATAAGACAAGTTGCACATGACATTCAATTGCATGTGACACTACGTATGCAACACATATATATGGTGCTAATATACATGTTCATCCATACATACTAGTCCAAATGTAGTTGCACCTTATTGCAACTCTACTTGCAACTACAATGTAACTAATAAAAATATCACATGTGTTTAAAAATTGGACAACTAGCTTGTGGACATGTGTCATTATATTATTTTTTTGTGTTTTCAAAATTAAAAATTCATTGAATTTATTTCAATCATTAAATTTTTTTCCATTGAGGTGATAACACGTGGCACACCATGGAACGTTCATTGACCATTTGACATGTGTCCTTTTTAAACACAAATTATATGATGACACGTGGCAATTAAGGCCTACCCTTTTTTTATTAAAAAATATTTATTAATGAAATTTGAATCGTTTAATTTTTTGGCCAATAAGATGTTGACACGTGTGCCTAGGTAGGTGGGTAATTATTAACCCTATTAAATAAGTAGGTTTATTTATGTATGTAAATAGGTTGAACATAGCTAAGTTTAAGCTATATAGGTAAGATTAAAATAATCTAATTTTATTTTAAGATTAACCATTTCATAAAGGTCAAACTTTATTTATTTACTCATCCCCAATGACATTTGGTGCTTAGTTACAATAAAGTTGTTGCTCCTAGTTATATACTGAGCCAAATAGAATTGGAAGCCAAAGGATATGGGATAAAAAATTCCATTGCAAACTTCATGAACCAATTTAGTTGCACATTAGATGCAACTAATGTATTAGAGTATAGCAACCAAGGGAGGGCTTTATTGCTTTTGGTGTCCAAAAAAAACTTAAAGCCCTCCTCTTGGTGCATCTAACATACTAAAAATTGTTAAAAATAGATTAAAATTGAGAAAGTTATGGCCCCCCAAAATAAAGGGGGTAAAAAACTCAGAAAAAAAACCATTTAACACTACAAAGGTCGATTCTTAGACACCTAGAAAGTTCCTTTTATGTTTTTTTTTGCTATTAAAGTTCCAACATAATTTGTAGAACTTCAGATGGCACTCCTATAACATTTTAAATCGTTTAAAATGAATAAGACTTAAGAAAGTTATGAGGTTTGAAAGTACGAGGGGTCCAAAGAAAAAAAAAAAAAAAATTTTTTAAATTTAAAAAATTTTTTTTTTTTTTTTCTTTGGACCCCTCGTACTTTCAAACCTCATAACTTTCTTAAGTCTTATTCATTTTAAACGATTTAAAATGTTATAGGAGTGCCATCTGAAGTTCTACAAATTATGTTGGAACTTTAATAGCAAAAAAAAACATAAAAGGAACTTTCTAGGTGTCTAAGAATCGACCTTTGTAGTGTTAAATGGTTTTTTTTCTGAGTTTTTTACCCCCTTTATTTTGGGGGGCCATAACTTTCTCAATTTTAATCTATTTTTAACAATTTTTAGTATGTTAGATGCACCAAGAGGAGGGCTTTAAGTTTTTTTTGGACACCAAAAGCAATAAAGCCCTCCCTTGGTTGCTATACTCTAATACATTAGTTGCATCTAATGTGCAACTAAATTGGTTCATGAAGTTTGCAATGGAATTTTTTATCCCATATCCTTTGGCTTCCAATTCTATTTGGCTCAGTATATAACTAGGAGCAACAACTTTATTGTAACTAAGCACCAAATGTCATTGGGGATGAGTAAATAAATAAAGTTTGACCTTTATGAAATGGTTAATCTTAAAATAAAATTAGATTATTTTAATCTTACCTATATAGCTTAAACTTAGCTATGTTCAACCTATTTACATACATAAATAAACCTACTTATTTAATAGGGTTAATAATTACCCACCTACCTAGGCACACGTGTCAACATCTTATTGGCCAAAAAATTAAACGATTCAAATTTCATTAATAAATATTTTTTAATAAAAAAAGGGTAGGCCTTAATTGCCACGTGTCATCATATAATTTGTGTTTAAAAAGGACACATGTCAAATGGTCAATGAACGTTCCATGGTGTGCCACGTGTTATCACCTCAATGGAAAAAAATTTAATGATTGAAATAAATTCAATGAATTTTTAATTTTGAAAACACAAAAAAATAATATAATGACACATGTCCACAAGCTAGTTGTCCAATTTTTAAACACATGTGATATTTTTATTAGTTACATTGTAGTTGCAAGTAGAGTTGCAATAAGGTGCAACTACATTTGGACTAGTATGTATGGATGAACATGTATATTAGCACCATATATATGTGTTGCATACGTAGTGTCACATGCAATTGAATGTCATGTGCAACTTGTCTTATGCAACTACACAAATTTGCAATTGCATGTGTTGCATGCAACTGAATTTTAGTTGCAAACGACATTTGTAAAACCCAAAATTTTTAGTAGTGGATGGGGGCAAGAAAGAGAAAAACCTTAATTTCTACACTTGTTGTTAACCACTATTGCTTCTTCCTCCGCTCACATCTACCAAAATTTTCCCTGCATTTTCCCTCTTTGGAACATAGGTGATTATGGTGTTGCCAATATGTCTTTTGAGTTGAGTTGCTTAAGCTCAAGCATTTCAAGCTTTTTCCTTTTTGGCTACAACTATTGGTGATCTTCCTAATTGTGGTCGTGATCTTGATCTTTGTGGTCCTCTTCCTTTCTTTTTATTGGTTATAGTTACTAATGATCCTCTTGGTTGTGATCCTTTTGGTCGTGGTCACAATCTTGATTGTCATCTTTTCTTTTTTTTCCTTTGTTGCATGCTGATGATCTTGGTCTTCGTGGTCCTCCTCCTTTCTTTTTCTTAGTTGCAACTACTATTGATCTTCTTGGTTGTGATCTTTTTGGTTGTGGTCACAATCTTGATCGTTGTCTTCCTTCTTCTCTTTCTTATCTGCAACTACTAGCGATTCTCTTGATCATGGTCATGATCATGATATTCATCTTCCTCCTTCTCACTCTTGCCACAATTGTTAATGATTTTCTTGGTTGTGGTCGTGATCTTGATATTCGTCTTCCTCTTCCTTTTTCTTGCGTATAGTTCTTGGTGATCCTCCTGAACCTTAAATCCCCTTCCTTTGTTCTAGTTATTTAGTAAAATGAGGCAAGTGCACTGTAATGTCATTGCATGTAAACATTTTGGCACTTACTTGTAACCTTGCCTCCCATTGTTTAAGTATGAACCTTTAAAATCTTATTATTGGAATGATCTCTAGCCCTTATGCAACCTAAGAAGCTTGTAGATGTTCACGTAGACGTTGCCTTGCTTCCTTAACAATTGTTGAAGACCAAATGTATTCAAAATTTATTTTTGCACATTTGGTAGCTACACACTAAAATGCCCATTCATTTGTAATGAGGTAATTTGCAAATTTTTAAACCTTATTTTCCTACCTTTCACTATGATATATTTCCCTAATTACATGTAGTTATCTTCTCCATAGCATTCTTATGCATAATTGCGAGATATTCAACACTGGTCATGACATGAAACTATGAGTAGCCTACTAAGGGTTCCTTTCCTTTGGTCTATAGGTTTTATAGGTAGATGAAGGAATGATAAAAACTACTAGTGCATTTTCATGGTATCTTGAGTCAGGTTCAAAGAAATTTGTTCTTTTTACATTTGTTTTTTACTATAAGGTTGATTAGATTTATTACTAGATTTTCTTCTGCCCTATCTTCTGTCATGGGAGGGTTATGAGGCATATATACATAATAATGTTGTGTAGTATTTCGGTTTAGGTTAAAACAACTTGGGTTTGATTGGTGAACTGATGTGTGTATATTGAGGAGATATGTGGTAACAACTTCTTCTTCACGTTGTTGTTCATGTTCACCTTGATCGTTTTCGCCCTTATCATTTAACACATGTTCTCCTTCATCATGCTCACCTTGGCCTTGATCATCTTGTTCATCTGATGTGTTATTCAATGTATATTCTCCTTCATTACTTGGCCTTGTTGTGTAGAGGCTTGAAGGTTAGATTTTGTTGTTCATTGCATTTGAATCCAAAGGCCATATACTTGATGCCGTAAACTCAAACTTGATTTTTTTTTTGGTTAGTGCTTGCTTTAAGGCCTAGTCCACCCCTTTGGCTAAAGTGATCTTGTTTAGTTCCATGTAGTTTCTACTAACCATTATTGCATCCTTCCTTTTGAAATGCAGTTTTCAATGGCTTAAAATAGGAGACATCCAATGGTTGAAGGTCATGAAAGGTATGCGCGAATAAAGTTATCATGTCCAATCCAAAGTCATGGGCTTGTTTTATTGCTTCTCTAGGGTTATGTGGCTACCATGGTTGTTTAAAATTAGTAAGTGTTAGTTCGTTGTAGACACTCCACCTAAAATAGACCACTTGAAGAAAAATAAAAATTCCTTAAACAAAAAAAAGTCATCCATGCCTTCTTTTGCATAACCATGCATGTACTTGGTTTGCAAAGCTTAATCTAATTATCTTTCAACTACCCCCGTCTAAATGTAAAAGTTTAATAGATTCCCACTTGCTACATTAACAATGTAGTTTATAATCAACCATTCTTGAGATTTTGGGATGGTGTTATAAATTGCATTAGACCCCCTCTTGTTAGCACTTGTGCCCTTGCTTGTTTGCTAGCTTATACACTTTATGTGATTAAAAGGGTATTGATGTTGGTTATATAATGACACCAAGTTTGTGTAAAAATTGTTATAGGAAACAACCATCAAAAATTGTGCCTCCACATCTCAAGTCCTTTAGCTTGCTTTATGACCACATTTGGACGTTGGTTCTTGAACCATCACCATCAATTTTTTCTAGGTATGTTATCTTAGAACGGTATCATCGTTGTTTGAGTCATTTCTACAACCTTCAACTTAAGTTGGTTTAGTGATATTGACAAGCTGCATTCCCCCATTATTAGAATCTATTCATAGGCTATTACATTTTCCTCCTCTATCAACGTGCTTTTGGTGGCCCCATTTTCCTACTTTAAGTATATCCATTCAAATGGTCAAAAATAGAGCTTAGAGGTATGTGAAATCTTTAATTTATCGTCTCCGGGACCTAAGATACTATCAAGTTTATATAGAATATACAAAAATATATTTATATTCTTATATATTCTTATATCGTGTTGACCCCTTATTTTCATATTAGCTCCTTGTAAAAATAAGTATCTTGTTCAACTACTTCCATGGCTTCCTCCAAAGTTTCACTTGTCCATCATGCCCCCTGAACTTGAGGAAGCCCCAATACAAAAAGTACCCTAGGCTAGTCGGTCTCATGCAACATTCATGACATCAACTAACCCGGGTTACTTTTTGTGTTAGGGTTTCCTTGGGTTTAAGGGGCATGATTTCAAGTTCTAAGGGCACATTCTCCTTGTTGTCTAGCCCTATGGTGCCACTCCTCCGTCTATAGGGCATGATTTGTGTCATTTTCCTCTCCTAACCCTAAACTCTAAGGAGTTGGAGCTAAGTTCAAAGTTAGGCCCAAGTATAAGCACACTTATTGACTTCTTGAATTCAACCTAAGAAGATAAGAAATGAATTAAGGTTGAAAAATTTGCAAGCGCATGCTCCCAAAAAAACCCAGTAGATGTAATGAATTTGTAGAAATCCTTGAAATCTTTCCACATCAATGTGACATTTATTGTTTCCATGCAAGCCGTGAACCTCTTGTTACGTTCTGCTTGAACTTGCAAGAATTTGGTATGTTTTGGTTGTGTTTAAACTCTAGAATTTATTTTTGCACAATGTTTAAACCAATAAAAAGTAGATATTTCTTATATGTCTTTGCATACATATAATCTATGATTTATGTCCTCACATTTCATCTAGGGGCTAGTATTGCTACTGCTTACTTTTTCAGCTCCTTGTTTTTTATCAAATCTTCCCCCTTCACATCTAACCTTAATCCTAGCCCTAATCTTGAACTTTAACCCTATTTAAATTTGAATTCCCTCTAATTTTTAACTTCTTGTTTGTGATCAGATCTTCCTTTTTTGCATTTAATCCTAATCCTACTTTTGATTCAAAACCTTGACCTTCTTCAATCTCTACTTTGACATGTATTAAAGGTGTTGCTTTTACATTTAGATTTGAATTCCCTCTATTTTTTAGCTATTTGTTTTTTATCAGATTCTTTTTATGTGCATCTAACCTTAAACCCAAACCTAATCTTGAACCTTGACCTTGCTTTATTTTTACTTTGACATGCATTAAACATGTTGCTTCTATAATCATATTTGAATTCCCTCTAATTTTAGTTTTAAAGTGTTGCTCTTCTCCATGTTCTACATGTAGACATCTTAACAAAATTACATTAGGAACTAAAAGCTCTAAAAAAGATTATAACTTATCCTCCATGTGTTTTGGTAAGGAAGATGTTGTTGTTATAAATGTTATTTAAGAGTTCTGTCCAATTTTGTTAGAGTTGCAACCAAATTGTTGCCTTGTCCAAATTTTGGAAGGAAAACCAAAATGCTAATCTTGGGAAAAAACTCTTCTTTTGGCATATTAATAAATGTTATTGTTTTCCAATGTGTGTTTTATGTACATTTTAGGGTTTGGGATTGTGTTTTTTAAAGGTGAATTGGAATTCTTTAAATGTGCAAGCCCCCACCCCTAAACCAAACCCTCAAACCCTTGTAAATGTTCCATACAATGTCGTAACCCTAGCCTTGGGCTCGCGACCAAGGCAAGGGCTTGCGAAGATGCGGGCCAAGAATGAGCTCAAGAGTCACATTTCATGCTCCCAGGAGTGCGAAAGAGTGCGAGGGAATGAACCTTCACACTCCCAAGTGAACTCCCATTTTGGGAGTTGGAGTCCCAATGGACTTCCAAATTTTAAAGGTCGATTGTAGGGGTCAAAACTTATTGGATTGAGACGTTTTTTCAATCATTGGAAAGCTCTTGGGACGTAGATGTTTGAAATGGGCTTGCATCACCCATTTGGACACCTGAAACATAAGTTATGGGCAAAAGAAAAGCTGAAAGTTAAATTGACAATTTGACTCTCGACCACTAAAAGTCAGGAATCACCTCGATTTCCTTGTGTGCATGTGGCATGCGACATACCATTGAAAAGCTATCGACAAGGCTTACAACTTTGCTTTGGACCTCATCTCAATCAGAGATATGTAGACAAAGTTATGGGTCTTCAAAGTCGCGGGAGTCCCAACTTTGGGAATTTTGGGACTCTTGGGACAAAATGTCATTTGGATGTGGACCTCGTGGAGAGGCACATAGTATATTATAAGGGGGAAGGTGGAGACTTTTGCCAAGTCCGGGCCGTGGTGAGTCTTGTGAGTCCGAGTTTGTCCGTGATTTGTTTTAGCACCAAAATTGTTCAAACTATGCACTAACCAACTTGTGGTTTGGTTTGTGCAGGTTTATGTGAATAATTGATGCTTATCACTATTCCTAGTCCCCATCCTGGAACTCCAGCACGCCCCTTTACCCCCAAAGTGTTGCGAGCCAGGGAATGTGCCCCAACTCTTTATTCTTCCGTTATTTTCACTTCAAACTCACGTTTGAATCTATAAAGGAGGTTGGGAGCGCGTCACTGGAGCTCCAACATGCCCCTCTACCCCGAAGTGCTGCGAGCTAGAAAACATGCCCCAACTTCCTACTCTTCCTCTGTTTTCATCTTAGATTCACATTTGAGTCCCTTGAAGAGGTTGGGAGTGCATCATACAACACCCATTACTAACCCTCACAAATTTGCAAAGTGAAAACATGGGTTCAAACTTGGCAAATTGTTTAAAAAAATCTATAAATCCATTCACAAAGACTCATCTCCGAACAACCAAACCAACACCAAACACATGGGTATTTTTTTGGGTCAAGGAAGCATGCACAACTATTCATCTTCATATCCTCTAGCGCACACCATAATCCCTAAAGGTGCTTAATTTTTTTAAAAATCATTTTGGAACTACCTTCCACACCACACCGATCTGAGAAAAGCCCCCCTAAACAGTAGAGGCCAAAAATCAGAACACTAAAAAAATTTGCCAAACAATCAATAATAAATACATAAATGAACAATGAAAAGATATTGACGAGCCACTCTCCGGGTGTTCACCCACCAGCCCATGAACGGCAAAGGGCCTCTCTACCCTAGTAATGAAAGAAATTCAAGCAAAAAAAGAAAAGAGCAAATTGAAGGAAAGACAGAGGAAATTATAGGGATGCATGGATACCATAGCCAATGGCCATTTGTAGCTACCCTAGTGGTTAGGAGAAGAGGCTCCAAAACAAGTGGTTGGACGTTCAAATCCCACCCGGGACCACATTCTTGAGTTCTGCTTGAGAGGAGTTTTGGCTCTGTTTGTTTGTATTTTGCTCGTCTTTTTGGCTCTGTTTTGTTTTTCGGAGGGGATATCCACGCACGTTGTCTCTTTTCGCAGCAGCGTTTCCGGCATCGCTGTGCACCTCTCGTCTTCTCGCTCACTATCCCCCCACTCTACCCAACCTCCTTCCCTTCCACTCCTCCCTTTTTTGGTTCAGATTTTCTTTTCTTTTTTATTCTTCTGTCTGTCTCTGTGAGGCTGAGAAGCTGGAAAAAGGAAGAGGAATGTGTGAACCTGCCACAAGTTGAAGAAGCTCTGAGAGGCTCTTGCTCTGCTCTGGTGAGTTGATTCGCTTTTGTTGTTGTTGTTGTTGTTTTTCTTCTTCTTTGTCTTAGATTTAGTGCAAGTTGGTTTGCAAACCCGTTCGTTTGCTGCTCGGTTTCTGAAGCTTCTTCTTCGGCTGCCGATATTATTTAACTCCGGATCTGGATTTGTTGAACGAAGTTTCCATGGAGAGGAGTTTTTTCGCTCGTTTAGCGGCAGAGCTATGCAAGAGTGCCATGCCGCAACTTGTGGATTTGATGGCTAGATGTCCAGTTCAGGAATATACATGTCGTTCACATTAGTAGTCCTTTCACAATAGTAGTCCTTTGCAGAGTTGCGGGATCTACTTTCTTGTTGCTTCCTAACTGTGACTAGGGTTGAGGACTTACAGAGCTTCAATACCTTTGTGAAATCTTTGCTGGTGAACAGAAATCTTCTCTCAGTGCAAAACCTCTTCTGAGAAGGCGGGGTTGGAAAGCAGGATGGCGCAGGCGGTGATAGCACCTTCTTCAAGCCATGGCTGTTTCTCATCATCATCATCAGTTTCTTCAAGACATGGCTGTCTAGCATCACCATCGTCATCATCAGTTGCGGCAAATTTGCCGACTTCAAGGCTATTGTCATCACAAGCTTGCAATTTGTCGGTCTCAGTCGCACAGGTCGCAAGTTGTAGGCGCTGTCAACGACGACTGGGGGCAAGGATCTTTGTGAAATCTCTGTATCAGGATGAGTCTCCGGTGCTGGAAGAAGAAGTTAAGCCCTTGCAACCGGCAGAACTGAATTTACCTCTGGAGATGACTCCTACAAGTCATGAAACCCTAGATAGCAGAAAAGGTTTGGAAACAGCAGGACAGATGTTGGGCCTTGGGAGCCGGCAACAGATGAAGGAGGCTTTGCAAGCAGCAAAGAAGAAGTATGGAAAGATGACAGTGTCTGAAGCATTGCAGGAAGCAAAGAAACGTGTGGGGAAAGATGGATTGGCAAAGCTTGCATTGTTTGGAGGTGTAGCAAGTATTGGATTGTTGTTATCTGGTGCTGTTTTGACCTCTCTTGAGCTTTTGCCACTCGCCCCTGAAGCATTGCAAATTATTGGGGTTGCATACTCACTGGTTTTGGCGAGCCAATTATTGCAAGGAAAACCAGCAGAGTTTGCGGTCTCGCCGATCAAAGCAGTCCTGGAGCTTGTTGATAGTGGCAATGTCAATCCCCACAATCCAAAAAAATCCCTGATCTCCTCCCTCGACAATTCCAGCACCCCAGATTCTTCTTCTTCTTCTTCTAGTGGTGCTGCTCCTCCTCCTCCTCCTCCTCCTCCTCCTCCTCCTCCTGCTGCTGCTGCTAAACCTCCTCCTACTCCTGCTGTTGCTCTTACTCCTCTTCCGTGCTCTTCTCTTTCATCACCTCCGCGACCTGGAAGTCCACCATCTCCAGTCCAGAATCTGAGCAGAAAAAAAACAAAAAAACCCAGACCGAAATCAGAAGTGAAAAAATTCGCGAAAAATGGAATCGAGCAGAGATCATCATCCTCACCAATCGAGTCCAGGAAAAAAAAATCGAGAAAAAAAACCAAAAAAAAAGCACTAGACAAAGTGCACAAGTGATGAATGCGCTTAGAACCCTGTCTGTAAATATAGTGATTAGCCACCATAGTACCATGGCAGCTTTGACACTAATTAAATTATCTGTACAAATGTTGAA
>Ga0116229_10006832_pt1 | contig 18275 bp, 10 predicted proteins | sample S1TSphgellanicum_3_FD_87313 | JGI IMG/M metagenome (GOLD analysis project Ga0116229, IMG submission 87313) | Host-associated microbial communities from peat moss isolated from Minnesota, USA - S1T2_Fc - Sphagnum magellanicum MG | ecosystem: Host-associated > Plants > Peat moss > Unclassified... | reverse complement strand
GCTCCTTTTTTTTCCAACTTCCTAAATTTTCCACTAGACTTATTACTTGAAGTTTTTTTTCAAATGCTACACTTTTCTTTTCGTTCTGCCTATACCCACAAACTCTCATGAACTCTTTTTTTAATTATATAATTTTCTGTTGCTGTTGTTTGAGAGAGAGATCTGAACTTTTTCTTTTTTGCTAAATTCACTGAGAGCCTTTTCCTTGTTTGTTTTTCCTCCATCTTGCGTACTATCAAAATTCAGTTAGGAATCAAGCAAGCAAGGAAGTGTGCACTTTAGTAGTAAAATGGTGTTCAAATTCAATGGTTAAGCATTCAACTTCCAATTTGGGTTTGCATTTTTAACAACCAACAACAACAGAAACATAGAAATTGCACAAGGAAACCAAAATGAAAAGAGCCCCGAGAAAAACAAAACACAGAAAGTGCACAAAAATTGAGGAGAGAAGAAAAACTGAAATCTTGAGGAGCCCAACACAAGGGAGAGAAGAACCAGAAGAAGAAGAAGCAGAGACAAAAGCTGAAATTTTGAGAAGAGCTGCAGCAGGAGACAGGGAAGAAGAAGAAAAAGAGAGGAAAAAACTGAAATCTTGAGGAGAGGAGCACTAGAGTAGAAGGGAGAGAAGAATAGGAGAAAAACATAAATCTTAAGGAGAGCAGGGAATTTCTTTGCTAGCCCTTTTGGAGATAGGGTTGTGAGACTATCTGAGTTTCCTTATAGCATTCCAAACCGTTGGCAATATTGGGAAATATATCTCTCCTCTTTGGGGGCATTTGGGAATCTGGTACAAAAGATGACACAAAGTACCCCCATGAGATGCAAGGCAGTGTGCATAACAGTTACAACATCAAGTACAAACCCAATTCCTCAACACATCAGACTGATAAGCCAGCACCAGCACAATGCATGAGAATCACCACAGAGGATGTTGATTGAACTCCAATGGTAAGAATTCCATACCATCATTCATTTATACTCAGCCTTACAACAGCCTCATGGGGCCATGAAAATGTTTGTGCAGCATCTACAAAACTAGCAAAGAACATTCAAATACAGTGAACAACATGTATCTAAAGGCAGCCCAACAATCAGAACAGAAGCTAATGGCCATAATCCTGCTAGTCAGGGGTGGGGCTTCCCTGGTTGAGCTCTGCAAAACGCATGCTTACACGCATCGAATGCTTCAAGTACTTTTCAGCACAACGACGCACACATGTCTCTTCTTGTTTGTCAAGTGTCTTGCGTCGAAAAGACTCCACACAGTGACAGAAACATCTCTCAACCAGTGAGTTATACATCTTCAAGCTGCAACACCATTCAAAGAACCAGAGTCAATCAGGCCATGCTCACAAAGGCCCTGCTTTCACATTCAGCACAAAATCAAGCCTAATTCACAGTCTCTCCCATATTGGAATTGAGAAAGAAAGCCACAAAACACTGCCTATTACATGTGAAGTGCAAAAGGACCATCATCCCCGATGAGTCTCAACAAAACTTCCACCATCTAACATATACCTGGGATCTAGAGGCGATCGGGGTATGAAGACTAGGCTCAAAACTGAGTCGCACAACCAGATCCAAACCCTAAACTTCCAAGAAGCAGAATGACACTGTGTTTCATCGGCAATCGTGACTGAGCATGGCTTCAGACTTCCAGCTACTACTGTCTCCCACACCTTCTAGCGGTTGCAACTGTGTTCCAGTCTTGGTTGAAGACTGGAATGACCCGAAGGACTGGAAGAAAAAAAACTGGAAGAGGGTAAGGATAACAGGAAGACACTCGGATAAAAGAAGCAGCGAAAGAGAAGGACAAACCTGTCACGGACTTGAAGTTGGTCGATCATGGTGGACATGCGATGCTTATCCTCTTCCGGAAGAGCTTCGAAATCCGCCGGCTCCATGACTGCTGTGCTCTTCCTATTCCTCTTCCCAGCTCTTCAGCCTACTTAGAGCCCCACAAGGTAGTGAGGCAAGCGAGATCGCAGGCATGCAATACTCAGCGATTTGTACACACGGGAGGCGAGAGGAAGAATTCCGAAGCCGCAAGCAAACCCAACAACACCCACCCAGAGAAACCCTAAAAACAGCTTTGCCAAGCCCTAGGAACAATTTCAGGACTCCCGGTTATTAAAAGGGTAGAGACGATTTTGAGACCCGCATATGAAACCCTTCAACTGATACTATTTTATCAATTCTACCCAAATTAACCCCCCCACCCCCCCCACACAAGGCAGCAACCAAGGGAGGGACTCACATAGTACACTAGAAAAACCATGTTTGAGGGGGCAAACATTAAATAGGAGTAACAAATTGAGTGCAACATCAGTCTCGATGTAATTATAAGATAATGCTCAACGAAAAAAGTATTTTTTAAAATCTTTTGACTATGCTCAATATATTATTAATATTTTAATTATTTTTCTTACACAATATTTTCAAAATAATAATAATAATCTAGTGGTTAGAATGTCCTCCAACCAAAAGGGTTTAAGGTTCAATCATTTTCTCATTTTTTCGTTTTCATGAACAAAGTGGATGAAGAAAAAATAGTTTCTTGACAACTTTTTCAAGTTAGATGTTCCCAAGAAAAAGTGATTCCCTCGAGGAGGAAACAAAAATGGTAGGTCCAACCATGTTTCCTTGGGAAAAGCTTTCCTTGGGAGAAGCAAATTAAGTTGTTTCTGAGAACAAGTTATTTGAAGAAAAAGGGACAATTTGGAAATTTTTTGATAATATTGAAATGTACATTGAGTTACAAGTTTGTTAATGGAAGTCCTTTATTCATTGAATTTATTAATATAGATGTTCAACTTTCAAATATAATATTATCATGAGCAAGATAGGACTCCTCAAGTTTATATGACAAATATTTAATAACCAAGTGCAAATGGGACAACATAGCCACACATGCTTGCTTTTGTGATTACTTTTGTGAAAGCTTTTGGAGAAATATTTTTAGAATATTCTTCAAAAAATCTTTCAAATTTTCTTCTTAATTTTAAAAAATCGTACTTTTTTATTAAATTTAGCAAAAAATGTCATTTTCAAAAAATTAAAATCCATTTTACAAGTCCTTTTATTATTTAAAAGCAAATGTTACAATGCTTAATGAATGCTTTTGTTTACTTTTTATTCATTGGATTAATTTCAAATTAATTCACATGTCTCCATGATATATTAAAAATATAATTATGTATACAAATCTTATCATTTCAACAACAAATTAAATTATGGCTTTAAAATATGAAAAAATCAAACAAGCATTACACTTGCTATGGTATGTGTTATTGTGATTGCACCCTAACACCTAGCCATTCACCCATGCATGATATAATGTACTTTAACATTCCAATGGACTTTCAAGTTTTGTCATTTTTATTCCACCCTAATGTGTTTTCACCTTGGCATTAATTAACATTAATCTAACCCTAACCAAAATATGTTGACATTCATACTTGTATAAAGGCAAAAGTAACTTATATTGAATTAATGACACCTTTTTACAAGTCTTTCCATTTATTTTTATTCACATATGGAGATGACGGTGAACTTGTAAATCTCAGCTCAAATTATTATTTTTATTCATTCTTTATTCAATCTTTTATTACAACCTTCTTGCAAATTTTCTCAATTTCATTTTTTTACATTCTTTTCGCAATCAACTTGTCACAATTTTTTGTTTATTTTTTATTATGTTTTGATGTCAACACATTACAAGGTCACTCATTTTTTTCCTCTCCAAGCTTTGCAATTGGTGTTTGGGTGGAAACACATTATGGTGATCCCTTTATGTAGTCACATTGGAATGTTTTCTTCAATGAATGTTTTTGAATTTAAACCATGTGAACACCAATAAAGGACTTCACAATGTTTTGCATACTATGGTAGAAAAAAACCCAAGAAATAGATTATTAAAAAAATTATTTCTTAAAACATTGTATATCATGGTGGATCAGAATATATGTGTATGCAAAGTTTTTGTTTTATTTATTTGCTTTTCAATGCTTTATAATTGGAACATTGCAAGGTTGTTCTTTGCTCCTTTCCTAGGTAATTATTTTTTTGATTCATTTTGTTTTATTATGGTGGCCAATCAACAAATTTCTTATAACTACAATTATCCAAGTACTAACAAGTTTTTCAAGTTGGGTCACCTTCAAAATTGAAATAAAACTTTTGTCACTGCTTTCAAATTTGAATTAATTGAATGAAAATAGAGCTTACATGCTTTCAAAGAAGTATAAAAAATTTCTTGTTAATATACAACTATATCTAAAGTAAGCAAGTTGTTTATTCACTAGTTCATGCACTTATGGTTTGTGTACTCTTCTTCATTTGCTATTTCATTTTCCTTCTAATTAAAAGTAGGTTTTGTTATTTGATGTCATGGTTCATGGTGCTCCAAAGGTTTCCATTTTTGTTTACATTGTTTTTGTCAATGAATGCCATACCCAAATCTTCTATAAGACTTGTGATTGCATTCACTAGCCTCTAGGTTCATTTGAATTGTGTTGATGGTGGTGCCTTTGACTTGATGTAGTCCAATTGTTATAATTGCAACATGTTCAATGCTTTTTTTTTGCTCATTTTTCTTCAATGACAAGGTTTATTGCATGAAAACAATCAATGGACTCAACTAATATTTTTCTTCCCTTTTCAATCATATTTGCCATAATTTTGCAAGTTGAATAATATTTACATTTTTTTGTTGCAATGTAATCTCTATCCACTAATGTTGGAGTTGATATATTTAGACATGGTGTGTGTTGTTAGGGAGGGACTACTAAATTATCAAAATTTGGTATTAAATTTGTAATTATGGGTTGGGTCAAATGCATCCAATCTTGAAAGTTGTTCGGCTTAATTATTTCATCACATTTTTTTGTTCTTCAATTCTTTTTGTTTAACTTAATTGGATCTTGAATTGTGACAATACTTGGTCATTTGTAGACATTGCTTAAATTGTCCATAAGGTCTTTGACATTAAGATGTTGGAAAGTTGGCCTATTACCAAGTAATTCATTCATCAATTCATAAATCTTTTGGCCAAATTGATTCAAAGGTGAAAGCACACTATGGTGACCTACTTTGGGGCACTTTTCCTTCTACTACTTAAAATATTTTTGTATGAGTTCCACATTGAAATGTAGTCCATTTAATTTTGAGTTTAAATTTTGGTGTTTTGGTTTTAAAATTTTGATTTTCATAAAACTAATGTTATCTAATATTATTTGAAAAAATAAAATGAATCTAATAATGCAAAGGAAAGGAACCACGAATATATTTCTATGTACATAGTATAATAGAGCTCATTTTGTCATTTCAAATTGCCCTAATATTTAATTTCATTAATAATAAAAATAATGTTTTTTTAAAGTCTAAAAATAGGCCCACATCAAAACACTTGCCAAATTCCATTTGCAAGCAATTATTTGTGAAAATGTCAATTTACCACATGCTTATGACCATCATCATATAAAAAACTCATTTATGACATTAAAATTATCAAAATTTTCAAATGGTTCTCAAATTTCATTTAAATTACGTGAAATGACATGTGAAATAATTACTATAAATTTCATGAAAATTAAAAATCATTTCAGTCATTTTTTAAGTATATTTTCAGTTTTGAATATGTCTTGACATGTTTTTTTTTCATGCAAATATACTCCAAGCCACCATAATATAAATAAAAAATGATTTTTTTCCTATTATTTTTTGGGGTTATGCTTTAGCATAATATGCAAAAACATTGTGAAAAAGATGACCACCTAGAAAAACAATACAATGTGAATACACAAAGGGGTCACCGTAGTGTGCTTTCACCTTCAACAAATGCAACACATGTTTTATCATGTGGATTTAAAGATTGGTACCCTTGCTACAACCTATCCCAACCATGTAATCAAAGATTTTTTTAAAGCCTCCAATTCTAAATGTTCCCCATTTGTTTTGTAGATAGGTTCGTTCCTTGTGTGCTACAAGCAATTTTCTTCAATGGTCAATGTGCAACAATGTGTTTCCATTTTGTCATAACTATTTTGAATTGGTTGTGAAGATCTACCTTGTTGAGATGCATCAATGTGTTTTTCTTTCTTTGTTACAATGAATGTGAAGATTTTCCCATGTTCCTAGTTTAGTTTATGAAGCTTCTTGGATTGGATTTCCATGGATGCGTATGAATTTGGAACCCATGATCAATATTGACTTTACTTCCCCTTCCCCTTGTGTTTCTTCTTGCTTGAAGGACCATCATTATTAGGTTCATTATGTTCCAAGTGACATTGTAAAAATATTTGGACTACAAGTTTTTTGCTTGCACATAGATTTAATCACAACCTATAAACCTATTTAAGTGCAAATGTATTGTATTATGTGGATTTGTATAATATTAGGATGTTACTAATGATTACCCAATGTCCAAGAATCTAAAGATCCTCAAGAGGTGGGGTAAATTTTTAAAAAACAAAGTTAGTACTTTTGCCAAACTTTGGGCTATTTTCTTCATGGCAAATGAAATGTTGTTCGTGCACAATGCCAATTATGGAAGGTATACTACCTAATTGATAATGCATACTGTAATGTATGTAGGAGGCATAGGTTCACATAACAGTAATTCCCTCACAAACATTCATTGAAACATTTTGTAGGTTGATGGATATATATATATATATATATAAGCATTATGTTTAAAATCTTGAACCATGCCCTATTGTCTGAATCACTCAAACCCCTATTTGAATGTTTTTCATGTTGTGAATGGCTTTGAAATAATGGTCTTATCCCTTAGTAATGATGATTGCGAACTATAAATTATTTACCTTACATGGCAAGATTTTTGGCAAGTTTTGTATTGGGTTTTTCTTTTGTGTGGTAGTTCACATGACTTGTCACATTTGAGGTTGTAGTTTTGATTGTAATAGTGGTGTTGAGTTATTGTTGTAGTAAGCACTATTAGGAAGAATAGTCCAATGTTCAAAACAATGTTGAAGAAGTAAATTGTTGAATTTGGATAGCTTTTTGGTTTGGAAAGACCCATGTAAATTCTACAACTAAAATGCCATTATATTTTTGTGTGGAATTTGGGAAGGGAAAGAAAAACTGTAATTGGCAAAATACTAAAGTTTAGTAAAGTGCAAATGTGGTTTTATATTTGTTGTATTGCATGGGTTTATGATTCCTTCAACTTTGTTATTACCATGACATTGTGAATACAAATATAATAACTCCAACGTGGTGTTCAAATCAAGATTTAAATTCGTGGTTCAAAGGATTTTTTATCCTCCAAACACTTCGGTAATGTCAACATTGGTCACATGATGCACAATGATTTGTGTTTCGGGGTTCAAATCCCTATTACTCAAAATATTAATAGTTGCAAAAACTCCTAGGTTTAAAGTTTGTAATTCAAATTTTCCCAATTTTGACTGCTTCCAATATTTCTAAGTTGTGTGCCATGTTTTAAAACTAGATTGGCATGAAGGAATCCCTCACAGTGGTTCACAAGAAACCAAAACTAAAATAAAATGAGATTGTAATGCAATGGTGCCAAATTTAGCTTCCATATTATCAAAAGATGTTTATAGAAATTGACCCAGGGTGCGATTGACCCCAATGTATGCAAAACCTCTACAATTCTAGGCCAAATTTGAATTTTTTGAATCAAGATTCAAAAATTTCACCTAATTACTAACTAATCACCACATGTTTATTATGAAAGTAAATTTTAAAAAATAAGGATTAGTGAACGACTAGGTTTGTGTTTTGAATTTGATCTAGAAATGGAAATTTTGAATAATATTGATTGATATCAATGCATGGGTGAAAACACACTAAAGTGGAGTACTTTCTGGTATATGTGGAGTCCATATTAATGTTAAAATAAAATTATATTGCACAAGTCATATGGCAAGGTTAAACAATTTGTTTTACTTATAGACTTTATCAATTGTAGATAATTGTATCAAAAATTTACATTTAAAAAATGAAAAGTTGAACTATTAATTCAAATGAATAAATGAATTTATAAAAAAATCCATATTTCACTGTATATCTCAATTTATGATTTTCAAACTCTTTCAAAATTGTTTTCCTTTGTATCAATGGCATCACACTATTTTTTATGTCATTTTTTTTATTGAACTAAGCATATTAGTAGATATAATGAATCCATAATCACATGATATGGATTGTGACACTGGGGTTTTGGCATTTCAAAATTCATTTTGTTATGGTAATTCAAAATCTATTTCATGAAATTCATATAATGTGATCATATCACATGCAATATTATTTTTTTGAGTCCTTTCCACATATTATTCTTTTATATTTTGTTCCATGGCCCATGATTGATAATCCAACAAGTTGTGACAAGATTATGTATTCCACTTTAATGTGTTTTCACCCGCATGATGATTTCTAACTAATTGTAAGTTTATATAATTTGAAGGAAAATTTGGCTAGTTTTTATTTAATGCAATTGTGTGTAATAGTGAATGTTTTTATGTTCTTGGGAATTAGTGGTGTTGAATAATTCCATCATTGCTAATTTTATTGTACTTGTTGTTGTGTTTGCTATTTGTATATATTGCATTTATGGTGCTTGTTACATTTTCTTTTGGTCTAGTTGTGGATTATTCATAATATTTTCCAAGATTTCCTATGTAGTGATGTGCTTTGAATTTGCAATGTAGTGTTCAAAACAATTTTGAAGGATTTCTTGTTGTGTATTGATAACTTGAATTTGTAATGCATTATTGTGTTTGTTTTATTTAAAACATTATTTATGTTCTTTGAGGTGGGATGGGAGGAGGGAGAAACATCTTTGTAACTTAACATGTTCAAGATTTGTTAGCCAAAAGATTTTGATTTGAAAATGACAAGTTAATACAATTTAGACCTTTCCATGTTTGCATATGTAGACATGATATTGATGTTCATTTACAAGTGCTTAATGTGTTATTTTGTCATTACTTAATCTACACTATTCTTATTTATTACATGATCATATGTGATCTAAAATTAACATTTAATGTGTGAACACTCACGAGTTTGGGTCTATCTTTTGCATTGATGAACATTAAAAATCTATGTTTTTTAAAGATTCTTTTGGTGATGTAGTTGAAGTGGTCCTCATTTAGCTGGGCACATGGAGGTGACACTAGGTGCCCATTAGCCCTTTCATCAACCAATGATTAAAAATGGGTGGGTCCCAACAAAATCACCTAAAACTTAAATATGCCTTAGGTGGGAATTTTTTTACACAATGCACTTTTTACGTACTAATGCTTGCAGAGACTAAGGAGTTCCAAAAGTAGCAAGGCTTCCAAAATCTCCAAAGACTCAAAACACATTGAGCACATAGTTCTAAAGTACAAGATTTTTTCTTTTTTTCTTGTTCATGTGAGTGTTATTTTTTTCCCCAAATTTGTTTTTGCGAAGGCTTTCATAACATATTCTTGGACTCCTATTTTGGTGTGAATTTTTTTAATTTGGGTTTTCATTGTGAGTGTGTTTTATAATAGGGTTATTACAAGTTTTCTCAAAAGACATTGTCAATATGGATCAAATGTTTATTGGGAAAGTTATATTGAATTTTATGGTATTTTCAATTATCTTAGGGAATTATATCTTCCATATCTCACAAGTTACAAAAAATTTGTATCAAAATGCATCATCATGTTTTGATGTGGATCCAATTTTGTTTGCTATGTCAAATAAAAGGAAAAAATATTCTTCTTGCATATTTTGGATTGAACCCAAACAAAAAACTCACTGAGAAAAAGTTGAGGCCATGTATGGTAAAGAACATTAAAAATGAGGGGTAAAAAATATTTTATGCATTATATAATGTCTTTTGATGCTTTCAATAATTTAGTTGAAGAACTATTTCCATTCTTGAAATTAAAGTGTTTGTAACCTAGTGAGGTCGCAACTAAATATTAAGAAGGTTGTTGTAGTTGTGATTTATAGGTTTGCTCATGGGTTTAATTTTAAACATATGCTAGATAGGTTTGATGTTGGTGCATCTACTATCGAAAATATGTGAATATAGTGTATGATGACTTTTATGACAAAAAACAAGTGTTTTAGCAAGTACATAAACACACCTTTTAGAAAGTGACTATTAAGGACCATTCATTAATTTCAGGAGTTCATAGGTTTGCCAAACATATGTGATGCCATTGATCATACTCACATACCATTAGCTGAAAGACCAAGTAAAAGATATATTCCTATAATGTTAGATTATTATAATTGAAAGAAGTTTCATAGCATTGTTGTACAAATTATATGTGATGTGGAGAAGATTTTGTGAAATTTTTCATCCATTTTCAACTTCCAAAATACATTATAAAAAAAAAAAAACAAACAACACCATAACAACAAAGAACAAGGAAAACAAATTGTATTTTCTAGATTCTTTGGTGTGCTTTATTACTCTCTTGAATCTTTGCTTTATTGCTCTTTAGAATATCTGGGATTATGGTTTGTTGTGGTAACAACTTTTCATTTAGCAAGAGCATTTTAGTTTTTTACAAAATTACTTGCAATTATAATTTTACTTTCACCACATCTGCTCGTGCAGCGACCATGCGGGGTGTCTGCTTCTAGGCGCTGTGTTGACAACAGAAGAAACACTGCATATGCCTCTTCTCAGGGTGTATACACCCTGCATTTGCCACATGTGGCTGAGGCAATTGTCTCATCCCAAAGTTGCATCGTTATCAACTGAAGGCACTGTTTACTGAATAACTTTATCCAAAGGACTTTGTTGATTTTATCACAATTTAAAAAATAACCAACCATCCAATCCACCAGATGTCAAACTAAATTGTATTTTTACAACTTGATTAATGAACTTAATTGATTTATCCTTGTTGTTCAAGTGCATAATTGCATGATTTATCACTCATTTATACAAAGTTTATCATCGATTAGAAAGTACAAGCTCATGGCCTGGACTAGAATAGATTATTACAATAGCTTGCTTTGATGTCATGTTTGTTGCTAGCATTGGGCTGCTTTAGTTCCCAAGGCCTCTCTTGCTAAGTATTTGAAGATGGCATATTGCATATTCAATGTAGCATATTGCATATTTTTATGAGTTTCAAATGCTAAAAAAGAATCAGAAAATTAGTAGAATCAATACAAAGCTTGGTCACGACTACACAAAATGGTGATTGCTTCTCTGAAGCTCTTTTGTTTGATGTTAAAAGTCTTATGCAGGGTTGGATCCAGTTCAAGCTATTTTGACATTGTTATTTCCTCTTTCTCTCCCCCTATTGAATGTATTTAAAGCTTTAGAGGGCTTTGATGGGCACCATAGTGGCCCATGTATCTGTCATTGTAAAGGCAAGATGTACAGAGATCAAAGGAAAGTAAACATAAGTCAGGAAGAGCACACTGGACACACCAAGATTGTCACTTCTTGGATTAGGGTTGGTATGTTGGTACAACTCACACTTTGCATCACAGCTTGGAACTCTGGGCCTGTTTAGATTTGCAGTCTAAAGATGTTGGAAGCTGGCTGATTAGATATGTGCAACAATTCTCATTTGTCAAAATTTGTGGGGTAGGTGGGAACAATGATGCTGCCGGGAGTAGTACCCATGTTCATTGGGTTGGAAGAGCCAAAATTCACAACTTTCTCAATAGATTCTGTAACTGTAATTACAAGCTCTCTTTACTGCATTAGGCATTCTCAAAAGAGCTGTGACTTCTCCTGTAACTGCTGTGCATCAACACACATTTAAAACTTCTTTAAACCTGTGGCTTGTATTAATGGGTGCTTCAATAAATATGATCAATCCTCAAAGAAGCAGCAAAGTCAAGTTGAGCTTCTTGACCACCAAGTAAAATCTGCAAGACCTTATGTTCCTTGAGTTGAAGACAATCTCTCACATGGTCTGAAAAGTTTCCACAGAAGTAAGAAGCATTGACAAACCTGATGTTGCATGCCCTCACCTTTTGAATTGCCATGATTGCAAAGCTCCTTTGTGAGGCCATTGTATTTTGACAGAAACCAGAAGCCATGTAACAATGAACCTAACAGCTGTATGCATTATGATCAAGAGAGAACAGAAGCCATGATGATGATGGAAGGGGAAGCAACAGGGAAGAGGGAAATAGCTTAGGTTTGCTTTGAAATCATACTGCTGCATCTGTGTCATCAACTCAACTTGTATTGCCAACTACACCTCTAGTCAACAACAGGACCTTGATGCAATGAAGAATGGGATAAAAAAGCTCTGTTTCTGGGTTTGGAAGAACTTGATCCAATCTAAAGGACTGGGACTAATAATCTACTCACAATTGCAAACACAAACAAAGACTGTAAGCAATCCTTCAGATAAAATTGGTAGATGCAAAAATTGTACACAAAGTGCCAAGGAAAAAACCTGTATCATCATTGCATTTATCCAAGTGCACTATCCATACCACTGCCAGATGCTGATGAACAAGCCCAACATCACTTCCCGCCGCGCAGGAATGGCAGAAAGCTTCGTTTCTGTGGGGCTTCTTCAATTAAAACAGCCTTCATGCTATCTTGCTCCACTAATCTCCAAGCAACCTGCTCCAATGCCAAACCTGCTAGAGTAGGGGGGTTCTTCAACACCAAAGGATAGCCGCGATTCGTACTCTTGATCACCTCTGAGTCTTCAGGGATGACACCGAGCAAAGGAAGACCAAGCATTTCTTGAACATCTAACACAGACATCATATCTTCTCCCTTGATCATATCACTCCGCACTCTGTTCACCACCATCTTAATATCTTTGATTCCATCACACTCAAGTAGACCAGTGACTCGGTCAGCATCCCTCAGGCTTGTGATATCAGGAGTGGTTACCAGAATTGCTTCATTGGCAGGAGTGATTGCAGTGATGAAACCTGCATCTATGCCTGCAGGACAATCTATGAGGATGAAATGTGGCATTCCTTCTGGTCTTTTCTTGAGTGCATCCACAAGCCAAGTGAGCGCTTTGCCTCCAAACCCTAATGGCATCTTGTACCGTGGTTTATTGATGCACAGAAGCTCGAAATTTGTCCACCGTTTGTCCCTAATGAGAGCTTGGTCCAGCCGGCACTCTCCATTCAGAACCTCCATAGCCGTATAGTTCACTCGATTCTCCAGACCAAGCAGCAAATCAAGATTGCGCAAACCAACGTCCGCATCGATAGCCACGACCTTGAAATTCAACCGTGCAAGGCACATACCGAGGTTGGCAGTCGTGGTGGTCTTTCCAACTCCTCCCTTACCGGACGTAATCACCACCACTCTCGGCGGTTCACCTGAAAATTCCGGCCGCCTATTCCATTGCAACACAGCTTGCGGCACAATATTACCTCGCCTCCCACGCTTCTCGACCCTCAACATTCCATGCCCTAATCTTTCCATCCACTTCCCTTGTCCTCCGCCTTGCAAGGATTCTAACCCTTCTCCCACAACACACCCTAAACTCCCTTGCACAACAAATTCATCTCCTCCTAATAACCAAGCACTCCCTAGAAACCGCACCATCCTGTCACTTACCGCTCTGCGATTCACACATCTTCGAAGCTGCTCATTCGCCATAAATACTTCTCTGTGGTGGCGTCTCTGATCATCCCCTCTGACGCAAGAGTAGGAAGTTGAGGAAGACGAAGACTGCGGCCCTGTTTTGGTCCTGGACTCTAGCGCAGGAGGACAACAGGGCGACAGCCCTGCTGTTGCTGCCCACATTGCTCCCTGTTGTTGCTAGACCTCCCACCTCCTCATTGCTCTCCCTGCTTCCATTTCTCCTCTTCCCGCCTCGCCGCTTCCAACTCCCTCCAAGCTCCCGTGTGTGCTCGCCGAGTATATTGTACACACGCGCGGAAGTTCGCTTCCCGTTGCGCGAGACAGAGGAAAGCGAGGGAAGGAGACGATGCAGCGGGCGACCGAAGGTCGCCAGTCATAAAAGCATACAAAAGAGTGCAGGGCACTTACTACAGTCTGCGGTCGATCCGTTCGACTGGAGGGGAAACAAGTATCACCGGAGGTCGGTGCGGGAATAAAGCATAGTGGGTGCTGCAAGTTGTCCAATGGAGTTTGCGTCTATCCTCCAAACCCTAGAAACCTAATCCATTCTTTGGCCAATGACAATGACAAAACACGAATGAAAAAAGGTGACAAAAAGTGGTGGACTACACCAGTGTGTTTTCTTCCCACAAATTGTGTCTCTATTTCGACGAGAAAACTTTGGGAAATCAGTCTTTTTCTACTGTAAATTCCACTAAATTTGCTGTTTTTTTGAAAAAATGTCAAAATTTGAATACTAAGAAATTGAAAAAATATCCTGGACAGGACTTCTGAATTTAACAAAACAGAAATTAAATAAATTCTTTTGAATGAAAAGGGCGGAGAAGTATTAGGTGATAGGCGTTGGGAGTGGACCAAGGGGGAGAGTAAATCCTTTTTGAGTAAAGTGGGCATTGGGAGTGTACCAAGGGGGAGAGTAAATCCTTTTTGAGTAAAATGGGCATTGGGAGGACCTGGCCGAGCAAGGAGGTGGCTCCTAGCCAGGTCTGAACAATGGCCATTATCTGATGTAACTGGCACTGAGGAGAGGGAGAGTGTAAAGCTCTTTTGTGCTTGTCAATTTGTGTTTCATGCATCATATCAAGCTTCCTGTGTTGTTTCAGACTTTTTAGCTCCTAGTTACTTGCACATTTCATGGCACATTTGGGTAGTCCCATTGCCCTAACTTCTTGGGATGGACTTAAACTACCTATCTAGACTTGCTAACAAGACTAAGTCCTAGTTTAACTTGGAGCAACCCGGAGAACATTTTGCTCACATGGCGTCATGAAACCAACTCCAAGAGTTAATCTCAAAAGGATTTCAAGTGGGACAACATCGAGTTGTTTTGAGGTATCCCTCTTTTGGTGACCTTGAATTTTAAAGGGATAGTTCCTAAACATTTAAAGTGTTTTAGTGAGTTAACACTTTGATAAATGAGGACATCTTTTAATCATCTGTTAAAAGTTTTAAGGGAATAGTGCCTTGCTGACGCACTCCCAAGTCCCAAGTTAGCCCCAAGTGGGGCTAAGTCACTCAATTGCAAAATTTTTGGGACTCGAGGCACGCTCCCAGCTTCCAACACTAAAGGGGGTGAAAGGGGCGTGCTGAAAGCTCCGGGATAGACTAGGAAGAGGGATAAGCTTACTCAATTTCACGATCCTGCATCCAAATCCAACCAACAAGTTGGTTAGAACTCATTCTGCACCCTTTTGGTGTTGGGACAAGCCACGGGCTACCTTAGATTCACTTGACTCACCACGGCCCGGACTCGGGGGAAGCCACCACCTTCCCCCAATATAGTATTCTCTGTAGCTCTCCGCCACATTTGCATCCAAATGGCTCTTTTTCTCGGGACTCCCAAAGTGGAGTCTTGAAACTGTCTTGGTTTGGACTCCCGGGACTTTGGACGTTCATAACTCCTCGCGCCAAACTCGGATTGGGGCGAGGTCTGAACCAAAGTTATAGCTCTCCTCGAGAGCTTTCCAACAGTGTGTTGCACTTCACCTGCACGCACTGGAATTGGGTCGATTCTTGACTTTTAGTGGTCGGGAGTCAAACTACCAGTTTGACTCTCAGCCCTTCTTTTGACCATAACTTGTGTTGCAAATATCCAAATGGCTCATACAAGGCCATTTTGGACATCTACACTTCAAGAAATTTCCAACGATATAAAGAACGCTTCAATGCAAGGTGTTTTGACCCCTGCAATCATGCTCTGAGTTTTCGAGAGTCCCGGAGGACTCCCAAGTCCCATTTTCGGGAGTGTGAGTGGCGACCTCACACTTCCCTCAAAGTGGGGTTGCGACACTCTCCCCCACTAGAAGAAAAGGTCAATGTCCTCATTGACACTTAGGATTTTCCTTCCACAATTGCAATTGCTTCTTTGGATCCTTGGCCATCAAATGCCGACTTTTGCGGTTGGACCTTGCCTCAAACTAACTTAGGCATCCCCAAGTTTCCAACATTTTCTTGGCAAATCCAAGGGCATCTCATAGAAAACCCTTAACCTTTGTTTCGTCAAAAGATTAAACTAGCCTAATTAATGGAGCCCCCATTTGGGAGGCCATTCTTTCAACCTTCCCCTCATGAGAACTCAAGTCAAGTTTACTCTTGACCTAAGCTATTGACATGACTCTTTTCCCAACCTTGCGCCTTGATCACAACAATCAAGCCTTGATTAAAAGGTTTGTTTATCAAGGTACGAGAAGTGACATTTAGGTTTTGCCAAAACCCAAGTCCCAAACTACATGATAAAGTATGCGAACGGGGTCATGACTTCCCGCATTGGCTGCCACTACCAACCAACCCTTTGGGATGCCCTTGAGGCTTGTGCATGTCCCTGTAAGCTCACCTTGCTTGCCTCCTCTTTTGGGGTCAAGATTTCTCTTCACCCCAAAGTAGGAATCCGATTTTGATTTAGGCTTACGCAAGAAGTTCCATTTGTCCCATGCCAAACTTGACAACCCTATTTATACTTATACATAATTCTCGTGATATAATCTTTTGGAAGTCCTTAAGCCTTTATTTCATTTGCAACTTGATGTGATACATTTTATGTGACACCCTACCCTACTAAAAGAAAGGTGATGTCCTCATCACATTTTACGTCTTTTCTTCTTTGCCGGTCTAGTGTGGAATTCTTTTATGGCTTCTTGGGCATGTTCCATGTCGAATTCATTCACCCAAGATGCCTCTATTAGATGGTATCCTTTCCACTTAACTAGGTACTCTCGCTCTCGTCCTCTTAGTTGCCTTGATTTGAGCACGGCCTCCACCTCAAACTCTGGTTCATTATGAACCAAGTTTGGTGGGGGCCTAGAGTTGTGCTTTCGATTAGGCCTTGAGGCATCACGAGAGACCGGCTTCAAAAGGGAAACATGAAATGAGGGATGAACTTTAAAAATTTCCGGTAGTTTTAATTTATAAATGTCGGAAAGTTTCTTTTCCAACACTTTGAATGGACCTGCATATGGGCCCAAGAACTTATGACTTAAACCTTCGGGTAATTGAAAGTTTTTGATGTTCAACCACACCTCGTCCCCTTTTTGAAATTTCACCTCTCACCGAGACTTGTCCACAAAATCCTTGTACGTTTTGTGCGCTTTTTCCAAGTTGGCCTTTGCCAACTCCCAAAGGCGTCGCCTTTTTTCATCAAGTTGTGTGACCATTGGCATTTCCTCACTTGCATCATTCGGGGTTTGTCCATGTGCTACCCAAGTCATGGGCACAATTGGTGATTTGCCCGTCACCATTTGAAAGGGGGTGGACCCCGTCGCGGAGTGTTCCGAGTTGTTGTAACAAAACTCGGCTAACTCCAAGTGGTCCACCCAATCTTGTTGATCTGCCGCCACATAATTCTTTAGGAATTGTTGGATCACTAAGTTCACCCTCTCGGTTTGCCCATCTGTTTGGGGGCGGAAGGAAGTGCTCATCTTGAGCTCCGACCCCATTCTCTTCCACAAGGCTCACCAAAACTTACTTGTGAACTTTGGGTCTTGATTCGAAACTATGTCCTTTGGAAGCCCATGATGCTTGAAGACATGTGTGAAGAACAACCTACCAGTTTCTTGGGCCGTGGCCTCATCTTTTGTGGGAATGAAATGTGCCATCTTGTTAAATCGATCCACCACCACCATGATGGCATTGAACCCCCTTGATGGGGGCAAGCTTACCATGAAATCCATGGACACACTTTCCCACGGCCCTTTCGGAATTGGCAAAGGTTGCAACAAACTCGCTTGCTTCTTGTTGAGGGTTCGATTTTGTTGGCAAGTTAAACAAGTCTTCACATATTCTTCTGCACTATCCTACAAGTTAGGCCGATAGTAAGACTTCTTTAAGAGTGTTGTGGTGCACTTTGCACCACCATGGCTCACAAGCGGTCCATCATGACACTCCTTCAAAATGGTGTCCCTCATCTTCCCTTCCGGTACATAAAGTCGTTTTTGTTTGTACCACAATAATCCATTTTGCAAATGGAAATAGGACTTGGCTCCATTTTGAATGTTTTGCCTTGCCTCCTTGGCAAATGCATCTCGGCGGCTTGCTAGTCGAACTTCCTTTTGAAGTTCTGTTTCTCCCACATACACCACTCTAAGTTGGTGTTTTCGACTTAACGCATCGAGCACTACATTATCCTTCCCGGGCTTGTGTCAAATGTCCACATTGAACAAGGCCAATGTGTTTTGCCATCTCACTTGCTTTGAGGACAACTTGGGTTGAGTGG